>Ga0209138_1000893_pt1 | contig 27127 bp, 20 predicted proteins | sample SaaInl3SG_22_DNA_FD_184645 | JGI IMG/M metagenome (GOLD analysis project Ga0209138, IMG submission 184645) | Marine microbial communities from expanding oxygen minimum zones in the Saanich Inlet - ESP_153SG_22_DNA (SPAdes) (version 2) | ecosystem: Environmental > Aquatic > Marine > Intertidal...
TACTCCCTCGAGAATATAAATCTTACACTTCAACTGACCAGTTCGTTTATACCACCCATATCAGAATTATAGTAAAATCATTTTTGTAACTACCGGTGAAACCTCTTCCGTTATTATTAGATTTTATTTCAATCTTACAGAATACTAACCAATGTCTTTCCCAATAACTATCCACAGGACCCTCTTGGGTGATCTCCTCTTTCCCCTATGATGGAGAGAAGGTTACACTTATAAGTATAGAAAGTTTTAGAAAACGATAAAAATTGGAAGAAAAAAGTTCAAATTAACTTCTGTCAGATTTAACAGAGGTTGGATTTTATAATAATATTTTGGTGAGTAATGGTCACCAAAATGATATAAAAACACTAAATTGCTAATAATTAAGTATTTGATTATCAAGTATTTAACTATTAAGTTCAAATACTGTCATCCCGACTAGATATAAGCTTCAATTTTTTTAATTTAAGTCCTACTTTAAGTAAAAATTGAGGCTTTTTATTGGATAATTAAACGTTTTGTTATCACGTTTTTATGCATTTTTATGGATACTAAATAGAGACCTGAATTTAAATTGGAAACATTTAAAATAATTCTGTTTTGATTGATATTGTTATGATCTTGAATCATCTTGCCAGCAATATCAAATATTTCTATCTGCTTAATTAAGTCCTCTTGACTTACAGAGATTTCAATTATATCTTGTGCTGGATTTGGATACATTGAAGCTTTTGAAGCCTGACCAATACTATTCATACTTAGCGGAGATTGTTGGTAAACACGAACATAGTCAATTTCCATAACTGCATCAGAAAAATTGGCAGGAATATCTCCACCTAAAGTACCTCCCATTGCAATGTTTAGGAGAATGTAGTGAGGGTTATCATAAGGAATTTGGTTCGTGTTAATTCGTTCAAAAAATACATTATTATCCAGCAAAATTTGAATCACATCCTCAGTCCAAATTAAAGAATATTTATGATAACTTCCATCAGAATCGCTTATGGATGTCGTCGCTCCTTGATTTTCATATTCACCACTAGCCGAGTTTCTGTAGTGCAAATAGCCATAGGATATATTTTTATTCCACCCATTTTGTTCCATAATATCTATTTCACCACAATCTGGCCAACCTACACTACCAAAATTGTCACCAAAGTAGTTTCCAGTTTCGTCAATATTTGCTCCCAAGGTCCAAATGGCTGGCCATGTCCCTGCTTCTGAAGGAAGTTTGGCTTGAATATCAACTCTGCCATACTGAAAGGCATATTTCGAATTTAGACGCGCTGAGGTGTAGTTTTTGATTACCCCATTGAAGTTATAATTTTCCTTAATGGCCTTGATTTTTAACGTACCATTACTCACAAATGCATTAGAAATTTCATCGGTATAGTGCTGTACCTCGTTATTGGCCCAATTTGTACCATTGATTATCGGTATAACCTGATGATGCCATTTTGTAGGATCTGGCGTACCTGTGTAGTTATCAAACTCATCACTCCATACCAATTCGTCAAATGTAAGTGCTGTGCTGTCACCGCCATCGATATTATCTATAAGAAAAGAACCGGATAACAATTGTCCAGGTGCTACAAAAAGAGCAATTCTGCTAAAATTACCCGATAGACTTTGTAGGCCAGATTCGCCAATGATATTGGCCTGAGAAAAATCAACTTGAACCTCAGACCATCCATTCCCAGGAACTGTGGCCTCAACAAAAGCATCACCAAAACCTGAATTGCTGCCTTCAAATTTTACTTGTATAGTGGTTGGACCTATATTGGAGTAAAAGTCAAAAGTTATAAGTTTAGAACTATCAAAGTTGATGTTTGGTATTAGGTCTAAATAAACACCTTCGTATAAATCATTGCCAGTATTTTCAATCACACCAACAGTATTAGAGGCATCTGATGGATCTGGCTGGCTGTAAAATGTACAGCCACTAAAGCCTATAAAATTATCTTCATTATTTTCAAAATCTAAGGGTAAATCTTGCCCGTAAACTAGACTGTAAACAAACAAAATAAACAAAAAAGTAAGTCTCATTAAGATTGGTTAAACTAAACTTCAAAAAAGTTATCACAAAATAGCTTTTTATTATTAATTAAAAGTTAATTTAAATTAAAAAAATATCTTTAATTAGTAATTTTGTGTTAATCAAAAAAAAAAAAATGAAAACAAACAGATCAAATTGCCCAATTACAAACGCTCTCGACATTGTAGGTGATAAATGGTCATTGTTGATAATTAGAGATATTTTTATGGGTAAAAAAACCTTTACAGAGTTTTTAAAATCACCAGAAAAAATTGCCACTAACATCTTAACCAATCGGTTGGAATCACTCCACGCAAAAGGCCTTCTTAATGTTGGCAAGTTACAAAACAACCAAAAAACAAAAATTTACTATCTCACAGATGCTGGGATAGATATGTATCCCATCATTTATGAAATGATGCAATGGAGTAAAAGAAATTTAAAAAAGAAGTTTGGCCCAAAGGGCGAGCAATGGTTAAAGGAATCTGAAGGACTAGCAGCTGAAAAATTTATTTCAGAAACAACATCGACCTATAGAGGTACTCGAAAAGAGATCCTCAATAAAGTTAAATAAATACTTCTTTTTTTGTGTTGTCTTATTTTTTTAAGTTCTTTGTAAATATCCTTAGAGCTACATATCATGAAAAATTTTTTAACCTTACTCTTACTCTTTTCAACTTTACTGGGGTTTTCTCAAATACTCAATCCAGTTCAATGGGAACTTGGAGTTGAACAACAATCAAAAACAGAATACACTCTCGTCTTTACAGCAAACATTGATACAAACTGGGCTATTTATGCTCAAGAGGTTGATGAAGGAGGCCCTCTTCCAACAGTTTTTTCATTTGAAGCTAATCCAGCATTTGAATTGGTTGGCAAAACAACAGAAAAAAAAGAAAACAGAGTCACAAAGCATGACCCTGTTTTTGACATGGTGGTATCCAAGTTCTTCAACAAAGCAGAGTTTCGTCAAAATATTAAAGTCTCAGAAACCGCATCAACATTGTCTGGAAATATAGAATATATGACTTGTGACGATACAAAATGTACTTACAAACCTGATAACCCATTTAGATTTAATTACACCCCAGAAAAAGGATTTGTAGTTGCAGAAAACTCTGCAATTCAAGGGACAAACATTTCTAAAAATTCTAATGAAATTTTATATGGAATTTCTCCAGAACAAATTTTAAAATCAACAACTCCATGCTCATTGCAGTCGGAGTCTGTTTCTCAAAACCTTACTCCGCAAAATACGCTATGGCGTATTTTTGGTCTTGGATTTCTTGGAGGGCTTCTAGCGCTTCTTACGCCATGTGTGTTTCCAATGATTCCACTCACTGTGAGTTTTTTCACAAAAAAAGCAGGAGAACCCACTTCAACTTCAGGCTTATCAAAAGCAATATTTTATGGTGTATTTATAGTTTTGGTTTATCTTATTTTGAGTATCCCATTTCACCTTTTAGACTCTGTAAATCCTGATATACTCAATGAAATATCAACCAATGTTTGGCTCAATGTTATTTTCTTTATAATTTTCATGTTTTTTGCTTTTTCATTTTTCGGCTATTACGAGTTAACACTTCCTTCTAGCTGGACATCTGTTACAAGTAAAGGAGAGGGTGTTGGCGGAATTTTAGGAGTCTTTTTTATGGCGCTCACACTTTCTATTGTGTCATTTTCGTGTACTGGACCTATTTTAGGGTCATTACTAGCAGGATCTCTATCATCCGATGGTGGTGCCTGGCAACTCTCGGCAGGGATGGGAGGATTTGGAGTTGCTCTTGGTTTACCATTTGCCCTTTTTGCTATGTTTCCAAATATGCTTAATGCATTACCAAAGTCTGGAGGTTGGCTAAATACAACCAAAGTTATTTTAGGTTTTTTGGAGCTTGCACTTGCTTTTAAATTTTTATCCAATGCAGATCTTGTACAACATTGGGGGGTTTTAAAAATTGAAGTCTTCTTAGGGATTTGGATTTTGGTCTTTTTTGGATTAGCACTTTATATACTAGGCAAAATTAAATTTCCACATGATAGCACAATAAAGAAGATGACTTTATTTAGAATAAGCTCTGGAATTTTAGTTTTTGCATTTGTGATATATCTAGCATCTGGATTTAGAGTCAACCAAACCACAAAAACATTTACTCCGCTTACATTGTTGAGTGGACTTGCACCACCTGTAGGATACAGTTTCCTTTATCCAAATGATTGCCCGAACAACTTTGAATGTTTCAAAGATTTAAAAGAAGGTGTTATTTATGCAAAAAAAGTAAACAAACCTATTTTATTGGACTTTACAGGCTATGCTTGTGTTAATTGTCGCAAGATGGAAGAACACATTTGGCCAAAACCAAACATTAGAAGCTTCTTTGAGAAGGACTATGTATTGATTTCTTTGTATGTAGACGATAAAAAACAACTTCCAAAAGACCAACAATTAATAGTAGAACGTCAAGGCGGAGGAACACGTTTGCTTGAAAATTATGGCCATAAATGGTCACACTTTCAAACTCAATTTTTTCAATCCAACTCTCAGCCGTTCTATGTATTGTTAAGTTCCGATGCCAAAACAATCCTGACCCCGCCAGTAGGTTACACACCTGACCCTAAAGAATACGAAGCATTTTTAACTTGTGGATTAGAAGTCTTGTCTAATCAATAACTATTTTGGGTACAACTTTTAATAGCTGAATTATTTTAGTATTTTTGAGGAACTAAACCTCTAATAGATGCTAGAAAGTTTCTTAAAGTTTTTGGAGTTGGGACTATTCCACATTGTCAGTTTCAGTAGCTATGACCATATTTTATTTGTAGTGCTTCTTGCCCTACCTTATGTTTTTAAAGATTGGAAGCGCCTCTTGATCTTGATTTCTGTTTTCACCCTAGGACATACACTGAGTTTATTACTTGGGGTTTATGATATTGTCAACTTAAATGTCAATATTACAGAATGGCTGATTCCAATGACTATATTTTTTGCTGCATTATACAATATTTTCTCTCCTTTAAAACCAACAGAAAGCCGCTCTTATTTGATGTTAGGAGTTGTTGTGTTTTTTGGACTTATCCACGGACTTGGTTTTGCCAACGCTTTCAAAACACTGGTTAGTTCTAACGAAAACACTTTTTTGTCTATTATGGAATTTGCTATAGGAATAGAAATTGGACAGCTAGTAGTCGTGTTTTGTGTTTTGTTTCTAAGCTTTATTTTTCAAAATATTTTCCGTTTTAATTCAAGAGACTGGGTCATGGTAAGTTCAGCAATAATTTTAGGATTGATGCTGCCATTAATCATTCAAAGTCCATTATTTTCATAACAAAAAAACGAAACTTTATCTCGAAGAATTACTTTCGATTTGTGATCTAACCACTACAGAATGACTAATAATAAACAATTAAAATATGACAAAGCCTATTTGAGGATGGCTAGAGAATGGGCAAAACTTTCCTATTGTCAGCGCAAGCAAGTGGGTGCTATTATTGTTAAGGATCGAATGATCATTTCTGACGGTTATAACGGTACACCAACAGGTTTTGAAAATTTTTGCGAAGACGAAGAAGGCTATACAAAATGGTATGTCCTTCATGCAGAAGCCAATGCCATTTTAAAAGTTGCTGCTTCCACACAGTCCTGCGAAGGTGCTACCCTCTACATCACATTATCTCCTTGCCAGAATTGTAGCAAGTTGATACACCAAGCCGGTATTGTACGGGTGGTTTACAGTAAAGCATACAAAGACTCTTCTGGCATCAAGTTTTTAGAACAAGCAGGAATAGAAACAGCTCATGTAGAACTTAAGTAGAGCCCCTTAAAGCAGAACTACTGCTTTGTTAAAGCTTCAATTTTTTTCACTACTCGGATCAGTGTTGCAATCAAAATAGCACAACCAGCAGAAATACTTGTAACAACAGCAGTATGACTATCACCATCTAAAGGCGCTTCAAAGTTGATTTTACTGACATTAAAAATTAATATCACCAGTGCAATTATAGAAATAATGTAGGTAGTTGTTTTCATTTGTTAAAGTAAGAATTTTATATTAGAGGTAAATAATTTAACAGCAATAGCAAGTAAAATGACGCCAAATATTTTTCTTGTGATATTGATTCCATTTTGCCCTATAAAACGTTCAATTTTCATAGAAGTTTTTAAAACTACAAATATTAAAATAACATTTACAACAACTGCTAAAATGATATTTTCTATTTGAAATTCTGAACGCAGAGACAGCAAGGTTGTTAAGCTTCCAGGCCCAGCGATTAATGGGAATGCCAAGGGGAAAACAGTGGCGTTGAGCGTTGAGCCTTCATCTTGTTTATACAAAGTAATGCCTAAAATCATTTCGAGGGCTATGAACAAAAGAATAAAAGCACCCGCAACAGCAAAAGAATGCACATCAATACCTACCAATTTTAAGATACTTTCACCAATAAACAAGAAAATGATCATAATTACTCCAGCAATTATAGATGCTTTTTCGCTCTGTATATGCCCAGCTTTTTTTCTTAAATCAATGATAATAGGAATATTGCCTACAATATCAATCACTGCAAAAAGTACCATAAAGGCGGTGAAAATTTCTTTAATATCAAAATTCATAAATGAGACTTTAGTTAAGGCAAAGGTCAGAAATTTTTTCATAATTGAACAAAAAACTACATTAATAATTTATTGAACACTTTGTGTTATAATTTTTATCTTAGCAATATGTTTCATCTTGGCAAAACCATTGTTTCGGAGAATATTTTAGATAAAGATTTTGCTTGCAATCTTTCGGCATGCAAAGGAGCATGCTGTATCGACGGCGATGCTGGAGCACCATTAGATGAAGAAGAAACAAGACGTCTTCAAGCGATTTATCCAAAACTAAAATCTTACCTTCGTCCAGAGGGCATACAAGCTATAGAAGCTCAAGGAGCTTTTACAACTACCAAAAATGGAGAATATGAAACACCATTAATTGATAATGCCGATTGCGCTTATGTAATTTTTGATGAACATCAAACCGCACTTTGTGGTATTGAAGAAGCCTACAATCAAGGAGATATTGATTGGAAAAAACCAGTGTCCTGTCATTTATACCCCGTTCGTGTAAAAGACTACAGCGAATTTTCTGCTGTAAATTATCACAAATGGCATATTTGCGACGATGCGTGTAGCTTGGGGAAAGAGTTGCAAATTCCTATATACAAATTTGTTAAAGAAGCACTCATAAGAAAATTTGGTGTGCAATGGTACGAAGCTCTTGAAAAAATTGCAAATCAAAGAGCTTTGTAATATTACTTTAGCAATTGAAAAATATTTTCCGCAACAAAAATCTGTAAAACACCATTTCTTTTTCCTTTTTAACTATCAAATTTCTTTACGAGAGAAACAACTGCTAAACAACTTTAAATCAAGTGTTTACGTAAAATTTAGCTAAGATATTTTGTAAGAAAAAACCTACTCGTTGTTAAAAACTTGGCAACAATGTTTATAAAAATGACTTTCATATAATGCAACAATTTTAAATCTTTGTTAGGTGCTATAAAAACCAATTTGCAAACCAAAAAAATATAAAACATGCCACAAGTAGAGCCAATCCTCCAAGAAAACAAAGACCGCTTTGTTATTTTTCCTATTCAACACCATGATTTATGGGAATGGTATAAGAAATCAGAAGCAAGTTTTTGGACAGCAGAAGAGATTGACCTTCACCAAGATTTAACAGATTGGAATGAAAAACTTTCGAACGACGAACGCTATTTTATAAAACATATTTTAGCCTTTTTTGCGGCTAGTGATGGAATTGTGAACGAAAATTTAGCTGAAAATTTTGTAAATGAGGTTCAATATAGCGAAGCAAAATTTTTCTATGGTTTTCAAATTATGATGGAAAACATTCACAGTGAAACCTATTCGCTTTTGATTGATACTTATGTAAAGGATGAAGCTGAGAAAAGTAAACTCTTTAATGCAATTGAGAACTTTCCAGCCATCAAAAAAAAGGCAGATTGGGCCCTCAAATGGATAGAATCTCCAAGCTTTGCAGAGCGTCTTATCGCATTTGCAGCAGTTGAGGGTATCTTTTTCTCAGGCGCTTTTTGTTCCATATTTTGGTTAAAAAAACGTGGACTTATGCCAGGTCTAACATTTTCTAATGAACTTATTTCCAGAGACGAAGGTGTCCATGCAGATTTTGCTGTTCATCTTCACAATCATCACCTTATAAATAAAGTTCCAAAAGAACGTATAAGAGAGATTATTGTAGACGCTTTAAACATAGAACGTGAGTTTATTACAGAATCACTTCCAGCAAGTTTGATAGGAATGAACTCAAAACTAATGGCGCAATACCTAGAGTTTGTTGCAGATCGACTTTTGTCAGAGTTAAACTGCGAAAAAGAATACAACACCTCAAATCCATTTGATTTCATGGACATGATTTCGCTTCAAGGGAAAACAAATTTCTTTGAAAAACGTGTGTCAGAATATCAAAAAGCAGGAGTTCTAAACAAAGAAGAAGAGGACACCAACAAATACAGTTTTGATACAGATTTTTAGAAATTTGCTTTAAACATCGAAACGAATACCATTTTATAAAAAGATAAAGTAATACTATTTTATCCATTTTTGATAAAAACAACTGAGCATTTGTCCAACAACAATGCGATAGAATAACCAACTAACCGCTTTTTTGGAAAGTCCACAAAAGCAAAAAAACTAAGAACAATATGTATGTACTAAAAAGAGACGGCAGAAAAGAAGAAATTATGTTTGATAAAATCACAGCACGAGTGAGAAAACTTTGCTATGGTTTAAATGAAATTGTTGATCCTTTGAAAGTTGCCATGCGTGTTATAGATGGTCTATACGATGGAGTTACAACCAGTGAATTGGATAACCTTGCAGCTGAAATTGCAGCAACAATGACAACAGCTCACCCAGACTATGCACGACTTGCGGCACGTATTTCAGTTTCTAACTTACATAAAAGCACCAAAAAAACCTTTAGCGAGGTCATGCACGATCTCTACACCTATGTGAACCCGCGTACTGGCAAAGATGCACCACTACTTTCCGAAGAAGTGTACAAAGTCATTATGAAAAATAAGGAAAAACTAGATTCAACAATCATATACAATAGAGATTTTGGATATGACTATTTTGGTTTTAAAACCCTTGAACGTTCATACTTACTAAAGCTAAATGGTAAAATAGCAGAACGACCACAGCACATGCTCATGCGTGTGTCTATAGGAATTCATCTAGAGGATTTAGATTCTGCCATTGAGACATATAATTTGATGTCAAAGAAGTATTTTACCCATGCAACCCCAACGCTTTTCAATTCTGGGACACCAAAGCCACAAATGTCTTCTTGTTTTCTTTTAACAATGAAAGAAGACAGTATTGACGGAATTTATGATACTTTGAAACAAACTGCCAAAATTTCGCAGTCTGCAGGAGGTATTGGTTTAGCAATGCATAACGTTAGAGCAACAGGAAGTTACATTGCAGGAACTAACGGAACGAGCAATGGAATTGTTCCAATGTTACGTGTATACAACGATACCGCACGTTATGTAGATCAAGGAGGAGGGAAGCGAAAAGGAAGTTTTGCGGTATACTTAGAACCATGGCATGCCGATATCTTCGATTTCTTAGATTTAAAGAAAAACCACGGTAAAGAAGAAATGCGTGCTCGTGATTTGTTTTATGCCATGTGGATCCCAGATTTGTTTATGAAGCGAGTTCAGGAAGATGGAAGTTGGACCTTGATGTGTCCAAACGAATGTCCTGGTCTCCCAGACACTCATAGTGAAGAGTTTGAAGCTTTATATACAAAATACGAGGAAGAAGGGAAAGGAAGAAAAACAATAAAAGCACGTGAACTTTGGGAAAAAATTACAGAATCTCAAATTGAAACAGGAACACCCTACATGCTGTACAAAGATGCTGCAAATCGTAAATCGAATCAGCAAAATTTAGGAACTATACGCTCTTCTAACCTTTGTACAGAAATTATTGAGTATACTTCACCAGATGAGGTAGCTGTTTGTAATTTAGCATCAATTGCTCTACCCATGTTCATTAAGGATGGAGTCTTTGATCATAAAGAACTATATAGAATTACAAAACGTGTAACACGTAATTTGAACAAAGTAATAGATCGTAACTATTACCCAGTTGTTGAGGCAGAGAATTCAAACTTTAGACATCGCCCAATTGGACTTGGTGTTCAAGGACTGGCAGATACCTTTATTAATCTACGCTTGCCATTCACCAGCGATGAAGCCAAGAAACTAAATAAAGATATCTTTGAAACGATTTATTTTGCAGCGGTTACCGCTTCAATGGAAGAGGCAAAAGCAGAAGGCCCATACAAAACCTACAAAGGTTCACCAATAAGCGAAGGAAAATTTCAGTACAACCTATGGGGTCTAAAAGACGAAGAACTTAGTGGTCTTTGGGATTGGGGTAAACTCCGTAAGCAAGTTCTTAAGCATGGTGTAAGAAATTCACTTCTTGTTGCACCAATGCCAACAGCAAGTACCTCTCAAATCTTAGGAAACAATGAATGTTTTGAGCCGTATACTTCAAATATCTATACGCGTCGTGTACTTTCTGGAGAATTTATTGTTGTAAATAAACACTTATTGGAAGATCTAGTTGACTTAGGACTTTGGAATGAAGGTTTAAAACAAGACATCATGCGTGCCAATGGATCTATTCAACATATAGATATTATTCCACAAGAGATTAAGGAGTTGTACAAAACAGTTTGGGAGTTGAGCATGAAAGATATCATTGACATGTCACGTCAAAGAGGTTATTTTATTGATCAATCTCAATCATTGAATCTCTTTATGGAAGGTGCAACAATGGCAAAACTAACCTCTATGCACTTCTATGCCTGGAAGAGTGGACTAAAAACAGGGATGTATTATTTGCGCACCAAAAGTGCAGTGGATGCGATTAAATTTACTTTGGACACAAAGAAAAAAGAAGCGCCAAAAACAGAGGTAAGTACTGACCCTCAAGTTTTAGAAAAACAAAAGCAGAAGGCAGTAAATAACGCGCAAAAGTTTTCTAAAGAAACTATGGATGCTGAAGTGGAGCCTATGTCTTCTGAGGAAATGAAAGCCCTTATTGAACAAGCCAAAGCTTCTGAGGGCGATGATTGCTTAATGTGTGGTTCTTAATCATTAAACTCTAACAGTTCTGAAAAAAAACCTCGCATTTTGCGAGGTTTTTTTCTTTAATTTATCTTAGTTTGAATTATTGTGAGCTATTTGATATTCTTCTAATAAATTTCCTGACGCTTTCAATAAGTCTTTAGTTTCTAGAAGTAAATTGAAATACAGTGTGGTATTTTTAGGACTCGACTCGTCTGTGCCTCTAGTTCTTTCAACTTGCAGAGCAATGTTAGATTTTAGAATTTTGTAAACATCATTCTTACGCTTACTAATTGCTTCAATCTTATCAAAAGACTGTGTTTCGAATGCATCTCTTGCATCAGTAAATAATTCATTTATTGCATCACTAATTTCACTTAATTCTTTGATCTGTTTGAATTTTAATTTCTTGTGATTATTGTCAACATGCTTATATGTGACTTTCGAAATATATTCCAAAGATTGAGTCATATCATGAAGGTACCCTAAAACATCAATATAAAACCCACTTGCGCCAACACTAGATTCATCTAAATTTTTGATAAAATAGAAGATGTTATCTCTCAACTCATCAACTTCTTTTGAAAGTTTGACGATTTGTTTTTTGTTCTTTTTCAAAAGTTTAGTGTTCTCGTTAGCAAGTCCTGTGATGGCATTGCTGTAAATTGTGTTTGATCTTTTAATCACATTTGAAATATTATCAGCACTTTCTTGAATTACTCCCTGAATAGAACTGCTTTCAGATTTCAAGTTGTCTTCATTTGATAATTTTGAAGACTTGTTCTTGTGTGACACATAATTTCGATACAATAAAACAGCAGTCAATAAAAGGAAAATTGGAGTCACAACTCTTGGGTTCATATTGATTAAAAAGACCACAACACCAGAGGCAAAAAATGCTCCAATGGCAGTTCCAAACCAACCGCCAATCACATTTAAAACCCCAGCGACTCTATAGACTGCACTCTCTCTTCCCCAGGCTCTATCGGCAAAAGATGTACCCATGGCTACCATAAATGTCACATAGGTTGTTGAAAGTGGCAGTTTCATTGTTGTAGCAATTGCTATTAATATTCCAGCAACCATAAGGTTCACAGAAGCTCTAATCAAATCAAAAGCAGGAGCATCAACACTTTGGTCTTTAGTAAGTACAATATCAGGAGTTTGAAAACTTTTTTCAATTTTTCCTTGTATTGATTTTGGTACAATTATGTTTAAGTAATTAGAGAGTTGTGTTGCTCCTTTTACAATTCCACGAGAAATGAAATTTGGTTGAAATTTCTCATGAGTTTCACTTTGTCGAGATAAGCTAATTTCAGTTTCAGCAACAGTTCTAGCTTTTTTGGAAAACCAAAGTGTAACCACCATAATTCCTCCAGAAATAAAGAGAAGTAAAGGTTCGGCAGGAACCTTTTTATCTAAAACTTCCATAGAAAATAAAGTGGCATCAACGCCAGATGCAACCCATGCTTCGTAGGAGTGATATGCTGCCATTGGCACCCCAATAAAATTCACTAAATCATTTCCAGAAAACGCAAGGGCCAATCCAAAGGTTCCTACAGCAATTACAACCAATAAAATGGTTTTCTTTGTTATGGCCTGAAATACATATGAAACAATCAGCCAAAGCGCAAAACTAGCACCTATAATATATATTTCATTACCTTCAATCGAACCTTTTAAGTCTTTGTAATAAGGCGTTCCTTTCAATCCTTTTAAGAAAATAAAATAAGTAATTGCAGTCAGTGCTACAGCACCAAAAATGGCTCCAAAGTTTTTAATTTTATTTTCAGTTTGAAATGTAAAAATCAGTCGAGAAACCCATTGTACAATAGCTCCAATTGTAAAGGCAATAAAGACCGACATGACAATGCCTCGAATAATTTGCAATGCTTTTTTAGTGTTGATATAGTTCCCCAAATCTGCAAAAGTCTGCGTGTCAGAAGTGCCAATTTTGATTAATGACATAATTACTGCAGCCCCCAACAAATTGAACACAATTGAAACCGTAGTTGATGTTGGAAGACCTAAAGTGTTGAAGAAATCTAACAATAAAATATCTGTTATCATCACGGCCATAAAAATGTACATGATTTCATTAAAATTGAACATTGCTGGAACAAAAATTCCTTTTCTAGCGACTTCCATCAGACCACTAGAGTACACTGCTCCAACAAAAATTCCAAGACTAGCAACAATCATGATTGTTCGAACAGAAATAGCTTTTGAACCAATGGCTGAGTTTAGGAAATTGATGGCATCATTACTGACGCCAACGATAATGTCTATTGCTGCCAAAACGGTGATGGCAATCAACATAAAAATATATATATTATCCATAGTGTTAATTTGTGCTATATCGGCAAATATCATAATTTTTTTGTTTTAATGTGTTAATTAAACATTATTAAAAATGAAGGTCAAATCCAAGTCTAAAAGTTATGTTGCTAGCATCTCCATCTAGCGTTGTGTAACTGATATCACTTTGAATTTTTAACTTGTGACCAACAACGAATTTATTGAAACCTAATGTATATTGTTTTGTAGGCAGCTTATTGGTAATAGACTCATAATCTACCGTTGTAAAGCGTCCAGCGATTTCATAATTATTTTTAAACAAGTACCCTGCTTGTAAGTTCAATGCATTTCCAGTAAGAACAATATCCCCAGTTGGTGTTATTCCATCGGTTTCTGTAGCAATTTCATTATCCGCCGTACGCTTTGCATATTCTCCCATGAATGAAAACCCATTAAATTTATACATGGCATCAACAAAAATTGTAGTTTGATCTGTCCCATAGATAGTTTCGTCTGATCTTACCATATAATCTCCAGCAAACCCTCTTTCTCTTACAGCCTCTTCATTGAAGTTGTATGTAAACCCAAGCATTAATTTTGGTTTTTCTTCACGCTTTAAATCGGACTGGCTGTAATCACCCTTAGACTTAAATGCTCCAAAAGGAAGAAGCTCTAATCGAGCAGTATATTGTAATCCGCCTTCATTGCCTTCCGTCACGTTTCTACCCTCTCCTTGAGATATAGAAAATTTTTCGCGAGTCAAAAACGTTCCTCCTAGATTTGACTTGTGACGTATTTGAATCCCTAAATCACGGTCAATATTAAAACGACTATTCAACAAAGATCGATCGATCAACTGTAAATTACCTGAAGAAACTACACGTTCTACGTTTCCAGGCAACTTAGTTTGTCCTGCCCAAAACTCCCAGTTTTTAGCAAATTTCCATTTAATAACAGCATCTAAAATGTATCGAGGTGTATTTCGGTTAAAAGCGTTTGCTCCAGAAATATCTCTATTGGACAGTCCCAATTCAATTTTATAAATTAGATTTTTATTGTAGGCAAATCCATCAAACTTTAGACGTGCGCGACGTACAATAAAATTATGCTCTGGACTTTCATAAATATCACCATTGTGATCCCACGATGACATTGAACGCACTTGAAAACGTGGTGCAAATTTTACACTAAACGTACTGTCCTTTGCAACAAAATTGACCAGCCCTTTGCCGAAAGAAGTATCGCTAATTTCTTGAGCTTGAGTGTTAATTGATAAGAAGAAAATAGGAATTAATAATAGTATTTTTTTCATTTTATTTTGGATATTAGTTTTTTACAGTTGCAAAATTATACTGGATTTCATTGTTCATTCGTATCAAAATCTTTATAAAACTATTATTTTAATGTTACCAGAACCAGCCAAAACATTTTTTTCGTAACATTTACTTAACATTGAAAATTACTATCTTGCACACATGAGTAATAGCATGAATTGGGAACAATTATTATCTTTAAAACGTCAAGGGGATACCAACAAACGCTTGCGTAACGAACAAGACGAAACACGATTGGGATTTGATGTCGATTATGACCGCATTATTTTTTCTACAGAATTTAGAAGCTTGCAAGACAAAACTCAGGTTATACCTCTTTCGTCTACCGACTTTGTACATACACGTTTGACGCATAGTCTAGAAGTGAGTGTTGTGGCGCGTTCATTGGGAAGAAAAGCGGGCGTAAAAATTTTAGAAAAACACCCAGCATTGCAAGAAATACATGGCTATAAGCCTAATGATTTTGGGACTATTGTTGCCGCAGCGGCATTAGCGCACGATATAGGAAACCCGCCTTTTGGCCACTCAGGAGAAAAGGCCATTGGACATTTTTTTAAACATGGTGCTGGACAACATTTTAAAACAGAACTAACCCCCAAACAATATCAAGATTTATGCGATTTTGAAGGCAATGCCAATGGGTTTAAAATTTTAACACAAGATTTGGAAGGTCAACCTGGGGGCTTACGCCTTAGCTATGCGACTCTAGGCGCTTTTACAAAATATCCGAAAGCTTCGCTGCCTAAAAAACCAACCGCACATATTGCTTCAAAAAAATATGGATTTTTTCAAAGTGAAGAAAGCATATTTTTGGAAGTCGCAAAAGAACTAGGCCTTTTAAAAATAGACCCTAACGATCATCAATTTGTAAGACACCCGCTAACGTTTTTGGTTGAAGCCGCAGACGATATTTGCTATACCATTATTGATTTTGAAGATGGAATTAACTTAGGTCTTATTGAAGAGGAATTTGCACTAGAATATTTAATTAATTTAGTTAGAGACAGCATTCAAACCAAAAAATATAACGCGCTTCCAACAACACAAGCTAGAGTAAGTTATTTAAGAGCTTTGGCCATTGGAACCCTTATTGATGACGCTGTAGCAATTTTTATCAAAAATGAAACCGCAATTTTAAATGGAACTTTTGATGTTTCACTACTAGAAAAAAGTAAATACCAAGCTCAAATAAATGACATTATAAGATTAAGTATAGAGCGAATATATAATGCACAAGAAGTTATAGACAAAGAAATATCTGGTTTTGAAATTATCAATGAATTGCTTTTACGTTTTACAACAGCGGTTAATAATTGTTATGAAAATAAAGCGAGCAGTTACGATAAATTATTAATGAAATCACTTCCTGAAGACATGGGACTTCAACATCAAAATTTGTATGATCGATTGATGAGTGTGTGTTTTGTAGTCGCCTCTTACTCAGATAGTAAGGCAATTTTGACCTACAAAAAACTTAAAGGTATGACGCTTTAATTATCCACTTTTTTAGTATATTGCAAAAAATAAACTGGCCCCAAGCCTATCAATCATATGAAAAAAACCTACATTTTCATGATAGTACTTTCTATCATATCAATATGTTTATATAATTGTAATTTATCAAAAAACAATATTGAATCACTCCGCTCCAAGCATATTTATTTTTTAGAAAATAGCCCATTTGCAAAAACCAAGTACCTCTCCAAAAAAGAAAGGAAACAATTAAAATTACCTCCTAATGCCTACAACGAAATGTTATGGGATTTGACTTTAGATCCCTCAACAGGTAGCCCAGCGCCACAGCGAATATTAAAAGCTCAAAGAGAAATGTCTTATCGGCGAGAACAAACCTTATCAGTCGACCAGCCTGCAACAATGCAGTGGCAAGAACGCGGCCCTACCAACCTTGGAGGTCGAACAAGAGCTATACTTTTTGACCCCAACGATGTTGGGAATGCTGACCCTAATGATAATTATACCAGAGTATTTGCAGGAGCGGTTTCAGGAGGGCTATGGGTTAATCAAGACATTACAGACCCCAATGCAGCATGGAGCCCAGTAACTGGATTAGCGTCTAATATTTCAATTACAAAAATTATTGCCGATCCTAACAATCCTAATATCCTATATATTGCATCTGGAGAATCGTATTCTAGTGGCCAAGCTGTTGGAAATGGCATTTGGAAATCCACAGACAGTGGCAAAACTTGGGTACACGTATTTGGCGGTTTTCAAGGTGTGGACAAACATAAAATTATTAATGGAATATTTTATGTCAATGATATAGTTGCAAGGGACTTGGGCGAAATTACAGAACTATATATTGCTGTTGCAGGAACTTATTTTCATTCTTCTGGAGAACTACCTCAGTTCCATTCGGTAAATCAGCAAGGACTTTATAAATCTGTTGATAATGGATTAAATTGGAATAGAATTGTAATAAATGAAACTAATGGAAAACCAATAAACCCTAATGATATCGAAATTGACATCAACAATAATATTTGGCTAACAACAACACAAAGTAGTTGGGGGCATAATGGGGGGGAAATATTTAAGTCTGCAGAAGGAGAAATATTTAATTTAGTTCATGACTTTTCTGAAGGTGTTGGTCGGACTGAACTAGAACCGTCTCAAATTGATCCGAATAAATTTTGGGTGCTTTTGAGTCAATCGAATCGAGCAGATTTATATGTCACAGAAGATGGCTTCAAATCAGTTACTCCAATGACAACTGAACCTAACGATATTGACCCAGGGATACCCGCAAATGATTTTGGCAGACAACAAGCATTTTATAATTTAACAATAGAAGCAGATGCCAAAGACCATTTATTTGTTGGTGGAATTAATTTGTTTAAATCTTCTAATCAAGGTAAATCCTGGGAACAAATATCCCATTGGTATGGCGGCTATGAAAGACAAAATGTTCATCCAGACCAACATGCAATTGTATTTCGACCAGAGAACGAAAATGAAGTTGTTTTTGGAAACGACGGTGGAATATACTTTTGCAATGATGTTCAAAAACCATACACTTCAATTCAGATATCTAAACTCAATCGAGGATACAATACATCGCAGTTTTATTATGGGTCAATTGATATAAATCACACTACACAAAAGGATATCATTGCAGGCGGAACGCAAGATAATGGAACATGGACAGCAACGAATGCAACAGAAGGAATCAATACGTTTTTTCATACTTTGGATGGCGATGGAGCATATACAGAGCTCGACACTGAAGATAATTATATGATAGCTTCCTACGTATTTGATGAGCATTATTTTATTTCATATCCAGACTTAAATTCGATGTATAAAATTTCTTTAGCGAATCAAAATGGTAGTTTTATAAATAATGCCATTTTAGATAAAAATTTAGATATAATTTATTATGATCAAAGTGATGGTGGTATTTTCAAAATTGGAGCAGCATATAATTTTAAAAATGGTAAAGAAAATATAAAGCGTTTTGAATTGACTCATCTTGAATTTGATAGAGCACCATCTGCACTAAACGTTTCTCCATATTCCAAGACCCATGCTCAATTGTACTTAGGACTTGTCAACGGGAAATTATTTCGTATCGATAATACCTCTTCTACATCACCAAATTGGGTAGAAATTACGGGAGAGGATTTTTTGGGGAGCATATCGGATATTGAGTTTGGTACAACCCAACGTGAGCTTTTTGTTACAATGCACAATTATGGCGTAGATAATATTTGGTTTTCCAATGATGCAGGTCAATCATGGAGACCTATTGAAGGCGATTTGCCAGATATTCCTGTGCGATGTATTTTACAAAACCCACAACAGCCAAAAGAGGTAATTATTGGAACTCCTATTGGGGTCTGGTAAACTTTAAATTTCACTAATACAACACCACAATGGAGACAGCTAGACCAAGGTATAAATACTATATCTGTGGTCGATTTGGATCTAAGAACTTCTGATAATTTAGTTTTGGCAACAACACACGGCCGTGGATTTTTTACCACTCAATTTCTAAAGTCATATGATACAGTTAGGAATGATGATCAGCCCAATCATATTACTGTTTTTCCAACGTTCCCTAAAGGAAAAGTAAATTTTGTTTCGAACAAAGATTTTGGCAAAACATCCGTTGCCATTTATGCTTTGACAGGTCAAAAAGTAATAGATCAAAATATCGAACTTCACCAAAAGATCAAAGCCTCAATAGATCTTCAACTGAGTTCGGGTGTTTATTTGATAAAAATTAACACAAAAAACCATCAATTTATTAAACGGATAGTTGTTAAATAAAATAAATAGACACAATAAATTTAATCAAACTATCGGTATCCAGGCCTAAATTTTTTTGAAGTTTTTCATTGGTTCCATGTTCTATAAACTCATCTGGAATTCCCTTAATATAAATGGTATTCTTATAGTTGTGTTTCGCTGCAAATTCTAAAATTGCACTTCCAAATCCACCACATATGGTGCCATTTTCTACAGTAACAATGGTAGAGTAATTTTTAAAAATATCTTTTAATAAGCGTTCATCAAGGGGTTTTATAAAACGCATATCAAAATGAGCGATTTCCAAATTTTTAATAGCATTTTGAATATTGTTTGCAATAGCACCAACTGAAAGTACTGCAATTTTTTGTCCTTCTTGAAGTTGTACTCCTGTTCCAATTGTAATAGACTTAAACTCCTGTTTCCAATCTAAAATCTTGCCGCGTCCTCTTGGATAACGAATAGCAATAGGATGTTTTAACCTTTGTTGCGCAGTATACATAATATTTCTAAGCTCAATTTCATTTCTAGGGGCAACAATGATCAGATTAGGAACACAACGCAAATAGGCAATATCAAAAACACCATGATGTGTTGCACCGTCTTGTCCAACAAGTCCAGCACGATCCAAACAAAATATGACAGGCAAATTCTGTAAAGCTACGTCATGTATGACTTGGTCGTATGCCCGTTGTAAAAATGTAGAGTAAATCGCACAAAAAGGAACTAAGCCTTGTGTAGCCATTCCTGCTGCCAAGGTTACGGCATGTTGTTCGGCAATCCCAACGTCAAACGCACGTTTTGGATAGGTATCCATCATAAATTTCAAAGAACTTCCGGTTGGCATAGCAGGAGTTATGCCAATAATATTTTTATTTTTTACGGCGAGTTCTACAAGAGTTTTTCCAAAAACATCCTGAAATTTAGGAGGGAGATGGTCTTTATCAGATGGGATTAAATCTCCAGTTTTGGCATTAAATTTTCCAGGAGCGTGGTAAACCACTTGATTATCTTCGGCTTGTTTTAGACCCTTCCCTTTGGTAGTAATCACATGTAAAAATTTTGGGCCTTCAACTTTTTTTAGACGTTCCAATTCTCGAACTAAAGCGTTGAGGTCATGCCCGTCAATAGGGCCAGAATATTCAAAGTTGAGTGCTTCAAAAATATTATCTTCCTTTTGTTGTCCTTTTTTGACATTGGTCAAATATTGTTTGAGTGCCCCTACACTTGGATCAATTCCAATGGCATTATCATTTAAAATCACCAACAAATTGGCATTGGTAACGCCTGCATGATTTAAACCTTCAAAAGCCATTCCGCCAGCAATAGAAGCATCTCCGATGATTGCAATATGGTGTTTTTGAAGGCCTTTGAGTTGACTCGCAAGGGCCATTCCTAGTGCCGCAGAAATAGACGTTGAAGCATGGCCAGTTCCAAAGGTGTCAAAAGGGCTTTCACTGCGTTTTGGAAATCCGCTAAGTCCGCCATATTGCCTGTTGGTGTGAAATTCTGCCTTGCGTCCAGTCAAAATTTTATGACCATAGGCCTGATGGCCTACGTCCCAAATGAGTTGATCATCGGGTGTTTGAAAAACATAATGTAATGCAATAGTGAGTTCTACCACTCCCAAACTTGCGCCTAAATGACCTTCTTTGGAGGCCACTATTTTTATAATAAAATGTCTTAACTCTTGTGCAAGCATTGGCAACTCTTCAACTTGAAGTGCCCTTAAATCTTTTGGATGATTGATATGGTCAATTAATTTCTTTTGCACATTACAAAAATACACGTTTGAAATTGTATTTTTGACATATGGAACTACAATTTGATGATGCCTATTTTATGAAAAAAGCTTTAGCCGAAGCAGCACATGCTTTTGATCGAGGTGAGGTGCCTGTTGGAGCAGTTGTAGTGGTCGAAAACCAAATTATTGCTCGAGCGCATAATTTGACTGAACTTCTAAATGATGTGACTGCCCATGCTGAAATGCAAGCCATTACTGCTGCTTCTAATTATCTAGGCGGAAAATTTTTACACAATTGTACACTATACGTTACTTTGGAGCCTTGCCAAATGTGTGCTGGTGCCCTCTATTGGAGTCAAATTTCTAGAGTTGTCTATGGTGCCAAAGACCAAGAACGAGGGTTTACAACAATGGGAACCACATTACACCCAAAAACAAAAGTTGCTGGGGGTCTATTAGCCGATGAGGCTTCAGAGTTATTAAAACGCTTTTTTATCCAAAAACGTAATTTGAATTAATTTAAAGTTTATTCAAAATCTCTCATTTTATCAAGATTTTCTTTGGTGAGCATATAATCCGAGGCCTTTTTATCTTTCCAATGGTAATAGGAAAATAAAGGGAAAACAATAAAAAACAAACCAACAACGCCAAAGCCAATGAGTTTTTTGGAAAGAGCTATGTCTTGGGCTTTTGTGATGGCATTTGTAGTATGCGAATCTGGGACACAAAATCCCAAAATGATGCTTCCTATGGCACAAATGAAAAGAAACCAAATAAGGTATTTCATTGTATAGAATTATTATTTTGTTCTCAGCCCCAATTCATCCAACTGATTATTGTCAATAGGTGCAGGTGCATCAATCATTACATCTCTACCAGAATTGTTTTTTGGAAACGCAATAAAGTCACGAATGGTTTCTTGACCACCCAAAATGGCTACCAACCGATCTAAACCAAAAGCAATACCACCATGAGGTGGCGCACCATATTCAAAGGCATTCATTAAAAACCCAAATTGGGCTTTGGCTTCTTCTTCTGTGAACCCTAAATGGTCAAACATTAGTGCTTGTGTTTGTTTATCGTGTATTCGAATAGAACCTCCACCAATTTCGTTGCCATTAAGGACAAGATCGTAGGCATTGGCTTTGACGTCTCCTGGTTTGGAATCTAGTAATTCTATCTGACCGGGTTTAGGCGAAGTAAACGGATGGTGCATAGCATGATAACGTTCTGTATCTTCGTCCCATTCTAATAAAGGAAAATCCACGACCCATAGGGGTGCAAACTCATCGGGTTTTCTTAACCCTAAACGTTCTGCCATTTCCATTCGTAATGCACTTAGTTGTGCGCGGACTTTATTGGTTTCTCCAGAGAGTACACAAATAAGGTCGCCAGCTTTTGCATTTGTTACTTTTGCCCAATTGGCCAAATCGTTTTGGTCATAAAATTTATCGACAGAAGATTTATAAGTGCCATCTTCATTGCAACGCACATAAACCATTCCTAGAGCGCCAATTTGTGGACGCTTGACCCAATCGATAAGTTTGTCTATTTCTTTTCTTGAATAGGAATTTCCATCAGGAATTGCAATTCCTACAACGAGTTCTGCAGCGTTAAATACCTTAAAATCTTTGTGTTGCGCGACTTTGTTAAGCTCGCCAAACTCCATCCCAAAACGAATATCCGGTTTGTCGTTGCCATAACGTTTCATGGCCTCATCAAAGGTCATTCTTGGAAATTCTGATATTTCGACGCCGTTTATTTCTTTTATTAAATGACGAGTTAAACCTTCAAAAGTATTTAAAACGTCTTCTTGCTCTACAAAGGCCATTTCGCAGTCAATTTGCGTAAATTCTGGTTGACGATCGGCACGTAAATCTTCATCTCTGAAGCATTTTACAATTTGAAAATATTTGTCCATTCCTCCAACCATCAATAGTTGTTTGAATGTTTGTGGCGATTGTGGTAGCGCATAAAATTGCCCTTCATTCATTCGGCTAGGCACTACAAAATCTCTTGCGCCTTCAGGCGTAGATTTTATTAAATAAGGGGTTTCAACTTCGATAAAATCTTTTGTAGACAAATAATTTCTAACTTCTTGAGTGACTTTGTGTCTAAAAATTAAGTTGTTTTTGACAGGGTTTCGGCGAATATCCAAATAGCGGTATTTCATACGAAGTTCTTCGCCACCGTCTGTATTGTCTTCAATAGTGAAAGGCGGTATTTCTGCTTGATTTAGAACCTCAAGAGATTCTACCAAAATTTCGACATCTCCAGTTTCAATATTTGGGTTTTTTGAAGCACGCTCAATAACTGTTCCTGTAACTTGAATCACATATTCGCGACCTAAATTTCTAGCCAATTCCATCAATTTTTCGTCGGTACGATCGGTATCAAAAACGAGTTGAGTAATGCCATAGCGGTCTCTTAAATCGACCCATGCCACAAATCCTTTGTCTCTGGACTTTTGAACCCAACCAGAGAGGGTTACTTTTTTATGGATGTGTGATGCTCTTAGCTCACCGCAATGATGCGTTCTGTACATTTGACTTATTTAGTTGGACAAATTTAACATTATTATATTAAAAGATTAGGCATCTAAGAGGCAACATTAATTTTTTTGGTTTTTATTTTATTGATTAAATAATATAAAATAGGCACAACAACCAAAGTAAGGAAGGTTGCAAAAGTAAGGCCATATATGATGGCCCAGCCCATTGGCCCCCAAAAAGCCACATTTTCTCCTCCTATATAAAAGTTAGGATTCAGTTCTGTTACTAAAGTTTTGAAATTTATATTAATTCCAAGTGCTAATGGCAAAAGCCCCAAAATTGTAGTCATTGCCGTTAGTAGAACTGGTCTAAGACGTGTTTTTCCACCTTCAACCACACATTCTAAAAGCTGAGAAGAGCTCAGTTTTTCAGTTGAATTGAGGTCTAATTCTTTTCTTTTTCTGGCAATAATCAAATTGATATAATCGATAAGTACAATTGCGTTATTTACAACAATTCCAGCAAGAGAAATAATTCCAATCATTGTCATTAAAATCACAAAATCCATTCTAAAAATAAGCAATCCAAAAAGCACCCCAATAAGACTCAAAAATACAGAAACAGATATGATAATTGGAGTTGTTGCAGAGTTGAATTGTGCCACCAAAATGAGAAATATAATAGAAACCGCAATAAGAAGGGCCTTACTTAGAAAAGCCATTTCTTTGGCTTGTTTTTCTTGTTCTCCAGTAAAGTTGATATCAACACCTTTTGGCGTTTCAAAGTCATCCATCAAAACGCGGATATTATCATTCACTTGTGTGGGGTTATAGTCGTTAAGGACATTGGAATAAAGCGTTACCACCCGATCCAAATCAATACGTTTTACTGCACTAAAACTAGACTCGTTTGCGGTTGTGGCAACAGCCGAAATTGGTACTTGTTTTATTTGTCCACTGCCTTGATCTCTAAAGGTTATTTTTTGATTCAATAATGCTGCTCTGTTGTATCTAAATTTTTCATTCAAACGAATATTAATAGGGTAGTCGTTCGTCAAATCTTTGTATGTAGACACTTCTTTTCCATAAAGTGCTGTTCTGAGGTTGGCACCAATTTGACCAGTTGAAATCCCTAATCGTCTTGCTTTTTTGCGGTCAACATTGACTAATAGTTCGGGTTTGCCTTGATCAATATCGAGTTTTAGTTCTTCAATTCCTGGTATGTTTGCTGCATTGATAAATGATTTTAAGGTATTGGCGGCTTCAAGAATTACCTCATAATCATCGCCTTTAATTTCTAAGTTTATAGGTGATCCTGTGGGTGGGCCATCAGAGGGCTTATCAACAACAATGCTGACTCCAGGATAATTTTTTATTACATTTCTAATATCAATTAGAACTTGCTCAGAACTTACACCTTGGCGATCTTGGAACTTTACAAAATCAACAGTAATTCTTGCTTTGTTTGGTGTATTTCCACCAGATTGACCCTTACTAGGATCGGAAGTACCTTCGCCGACTTGACCAATAACAGAAGTGACTAAAAAATTCTCCCCATCTTTTTCATATTTTTTAAGATGACTTTCAATATCAGCTTCAATTCTTTTGGAAAGTAAATTGGTATCTTCGATGTCCGTTCCAATAGGATATTCTATAAATACAAACACTTGTTTGGCTTCAGTATTTGGGAAGAATAGAACTTTTGGGGGAAAAGTACTCATAAGTCCAATCGCCACAAATAGCAGTGCAAAAGTACCAATAACAATAGCATATGGTTTTTTGCCTTTTAAGTTTTTTATGAGGAATTTTTCATAAATATTTTCCAATTTATTCACCAATGTCACCTTATCTTTTTTTGGTGTAATTTTCATGTAGAGAGAAATCAACATAGGGTTGATGACTAGTGCCACAAACAACGAAGAACTCAGAACAATAATAAGTGTTATGGGCAACCATTGCATAAATTTTCCAATAATACCATCCCACAAAATAAGTGGGAAAAATGCGGCTAGGGTTGTAGCCGTTGAAGCAATAATAGGCAAAGCAACTTCGCCAACACCAAGTTTTGCAGCTTTGATACGAGGCATACCTTCGTCCATTAATCGATACACGTTTTCTACAACAACAATACCATTATCCACCAACATTCCTAGTGCAATGACTAACGAGAACAATACCATAGTGTTGAGGGTAACCCCCAAAGAACTTAATATGATAAAGGATAGAAACATAGATAAAGGAATTGCGATTCCTACAAATAATGCATTTCTAAATCCTAAGAAGAAGTAAAGTACTGCAACGACCAAAATAACACCAAGAACGATACTGTTTTCTAAGTCGGCTACCATGGTTCTGGTATCGTTGGATTGATCGTTTGTTTTTGAAATTACTAGATTTTCAGGGAATACACTTGCTTTAGACTCTTCAATAATTAAGTCGATTTTAGTCGATGCTTCTAGTAGATTTTGTCCACTTCTTTTTTTGACATCTAACATCACAACAGGCTGCGAATATTCTCTGGCGTAACTTTGTTTTTCTTGCTCTTTAAATTGGACTTCTGCAATGTCACGCAGATAAACAATGTTGCCTTTTTCACTTTTGACAATAATATTTTTCACCTCAAGAGGATCATTAAATTCTCCAACCACACGAACCGTTCGTCGTGTTCCATTTTCGAGAATATCGCCACCAGAAACGCTTCGGTTTTCAAAAGCGATTGCATTTTCTATGTCATTGAAACTAATTTTTGAAGCTTCCATTTTGTATAAATCAACGGCTACTTCAAGTTCTTTTTCCTGAATACCACGAATGTCTACACCCGATATTTCAGATAATTTTTCAATTTCATCTTCCAAATACTCACCATATTCTTTAAGTTGATCCATTGAAAAATCTCCCGAAAGATTGATATTCATAATTGGCATTTGCTCACTAAAATTCAATTCGGTGATGCTAGGTTCGGTAGGTAAATCTTTTGGAAAATCCTTGTCTGCCATTGCAATATCGACCTTATCTTTTACCTTTTGTAGGGCATCAGAAGGGGTAATGTCAAAATTAAATTCAACATTAATACTCGAGTATCCTTGTATGGAGTTTGAGGTAATTTTATCAACGCCAGTAATGGAATTTATTTCTTTTTCTAGTCGTTTTGTAATCAGTTTTTCGACATCTAATGCAGAATTTCCCGGGTATGGAGTCCCAACATAAATTTGCGGCACTATAATTTCTGGAAAATTCTCTCGAGGCATGCTGGTATAAGAAAGCAACCCACCAAGAACAACAATTAATGTAATTACTGCAACTGTGGATTTATTCGAAATCGCCCAAGATGAGAGCTTAAATTCTTTGTTTGTTTTTGCGCTCATATCTAATTAATCAACAAGAGTTACTATTTCATCTGCTTTTATAAGTCGTGATCCTTTGTCTACCACAAGCGTATGTTTTGCTAACCCCTGTGAGATAAACGATTGATTGTTGTAGGACATTTGTACATTTACATATGTTTTTTGGGTTGTATAAACTTCCCCCTCTTTTTTTAGTGTAAACACAAATGTTTTACCTATTCTGTTTTTTTGTAAAATGGTTGATGGTAGCACAATACCATTGGCCTGAAAATCTTTTATTTTGACATCTGCAAGTAAATTTGCTTTGATGTCGTTATTGGTATTATTGAGATCTATACGTACTTTGAAACTTCGATTGTTTGGATTGATAAAATTACCAACTTGAGTAACTTTGGAAGTTATTGTTTTGCCTAAGGATGGAAAATTAAGTTCTACCTCAGTGCCTTT
>Ga0209138_1000894_pt1 | contig 27114 bp, 34 predicted proteins | sample SaaInl3SG_22_DNA_FD_184645 | JGI IMG/M metagenome (GOLD analysis project Ga0209138, IMG submission 184645) | Marine microbial communities from expanding oxygen minimum zones in the Saanich Inlet - ESP_153SG_22_DNA (SPAdes) (version 2) | ecosystem: Environmental > Aquatic > Marine > Intertidal...
ACCATTGAGGAGGCCGACAATGGCTCTGAGTAAGATTGACAGTGACGGCATTGTCTCTGGTGGTATCACTGCCGACAGCTTGAATATCGGCCAGATCGGTGGACGCAGGAACATTGTGTATAACGGAGCAATGAACATTTGGCAACGAGGCACGTCTGCGGACAGTGCAAGTAACGCCGACTATATGTGTGATCGGTGGCTTGTTAGTCACAGCGGATTAGATGGAAACGTGGACTGGGATCAAGAGACGTCATCTACCCCAGACGGCTTTGGCTATGCGTTAAAAATTTCAACAGATGCTTCAGAGACGTCTTTGGATGCGGCAGATACGTTATTTATCCGGCAAAAATTTGAGGGTCAAGATTTACAACAACTACAAAAAGGAACGGCTGGAGCGAAATCACTGACTCTTTCTTTTTGGGTAAAGTCTTCAGTCGCATCGACATACACCGTTGAATTGTTTGATAACGACAACACTCGAATTATCAGCAAAAGCTATGTGATTAACACCGCAGATACATGGGAATTTAAAACGGTTGTATTTGAAGGTGACACCACAGGCGCACTAGGTAACGACAACGGAGATAGTTTGCGGCTTGATTTCTGGATCGACGCAGGATCAGACTACACAAGCGGAACATTCAGCACGGCGTGGCAAGCAAACGACAACACAGAACGTGTATACGACACCACAGGTTGGCTAGAATCAACTACACCTACCTTCTACATCACCGGAGTCCAACTCGAAGTCGGCTCTGTTGCGACACCTTTCGAGCATCGCTCATACGGGGAGGAGCTTGCGGCTTGTCAGAGGTACTTCTGGTATAAAGGCTACTTAAATGGTGTGCCACAGAGGTTTGCCAATCAGGTGTTTAGTAACTACAACTCAACCGATGCTTATACAAGCATTAAATTTCCTGTTCAAATGAGGTCTACTCCGTCCGGTACTGCATCAGCAATAGGTGGTTTTGCTTATTACTCAGCTAACGGCTCTCGCACCATATCTAGCTTTAATTTTCAAAACGGGGACCAGAGTGCAATGCAAATACGGTTGAATGGAAGCGGGTTTGTAGAAGGATACGCAGGGCATTTAGATGCGGGTTCTAATGGTTATATGACCTTTGATGCGGAGTTATAAATGGAACAGATGAACATCACTTCAGCACAATACAATGCAGATTCTCTTACTGGAAACAACGTATCGGTCCAAGCAACCATCGACGGCATCACCATGTCAGTCCCACTAGACCCTGCAAACCGCCACTACGCAGAAATCATGCGTCAGGTTGAGGCGGGTGAGCTAACCATACAAGAAGCGGAAAGCTAATGCCGCTCTCCAAGCTCGTCTTCAAGCCCGGAATCAATCGAGAAGGGACTAACTAATGCCGCTCTCCAAGCTCGTCTTCAAGCCCGGAATCAATCGAGAAGGGACTAACTACTCGAACGAAGGCGGCTGGCACGATGGCGATAAAATCCGTTTCCGCTATGGCTATGTCGAGAAGATCGGTGGCTGGGTCAAAGCCGCGCAAGAACAAATCGTCGGAACAACACGCAAGCTTCTTGATTTTGTCACGCTGTCCTCAGAGTCGTTGCTATTTATCGGTACGCACAAAAAGGTCTACCTCGAAGATTCTGGTGCGTTAAACGACATCACCCCGATTCGTCGCACGGTGACGCTTGGAACAGATCCGTTAACCACCGACTCCGCCGGTTCTGGTGTGGTCACGGTCAGTGACACAGGTCACGGGGCCGAGATCGGCGATTTTGTCACCTTCTCTAGCGCAACAGCATTCGATGGTCTAACAACCGGAGACCTCAACAAAGAACACGTTGTGACTGTTGTTGTTGATAACGACAATTACAAAGTCGATACCGGAGGCACCGCCTCTTCTGGTTCTGTCGCGGGCGGCGGTTCGAGTCTCGAGGCCGAATATCAAATCAACATCGGACTAGATCTCACGGTCCTCGGACCCGGTTGGGGTGCAGGAACATGGGGCCGATTTACTTGGGGCTCTGGTGCGGGATCTTTGGCCGGTCAAACATTACGCCTTTGGTTTGCAGACAACTTCGGCGAAGACCTGATCTTCAACGTCGCTGACGGCAACATCTACTATTGGGATGCGTCTAGTTCTGTTAGCTCGCGGGCCGTGCTCCTGTCTTCGGTAACCGGTGCCAATGAAGTTCCAACCGTTGCGCGTAAGCTACTTGTTTCTGAAACAGACCGTCACGTTCTAGCGTTCGGGGCTAACCCAATAGGCTCCGCGGACCAAGATCCATTGCTCATCCGCTTTTCATCGCAGGAGTCATTGACGGACTGGGAACCACGGGCCACGAACACTGCCGGGGACATCCGTTTGTCGCAAGGCTCAGAAATCGTCACTGCCGTCCGGACATCTCGTCAGATCTTGGTTTGGACCGATAGCTCACTGCACTCTATTCAGTTTATTGGCCCTCCGTTCACCTTTGGCACCGCCATGCTGGGTGACAACGTGCGGATTGCTGGACCAAACGCGGTGACTTCAGTTAACGATCTGGTGTTTTGGATGGGGCAGGACAACTTCTACCTCTACGATGGCCGTATTCAGCCGGTCCCTTGCACTGTTCGCGACTATGTTTTTTCTGATCTGAACCGCAATCAGTCGTTTAAGATTTATTCTGGATCGTTAGCTTCACAGAATGAGATCTGGTGGTTCTACCCGTCTGCCGACTCTGACGAAAATGATCGTTATGTGATCTACAACTATGGCGAGCAGGTTTGGTATTACGGGAACTTAGCTCGCACCGCGTGGAATGACCGCGGCGCAGGACAGCGTTCTTTCCCGCAAGCCACGGGCGCGGACGATTACTTGTACGACCAAGAAAACGGCTTGGATGCGGACGGGTCTGCAATGACGTCATTTGTTACATCGTCCGACTTTGACATCGGTGACGGTGAGCAATTTATGTTGATTCGTCGGTTGCTCCCTGATCTGTCCTTCCGTAGCTCAACCGCGGCCAATCCAGAAGTGGACTTTACGATTACCGCCAAAAACTTTAGTGGCTCGGGTATTGATGACTCAGACACGGGAACCGTGGTCCGTCAGACGTTAGTCGGTGGCGGCCATGACTATACCGATCAGCTATACATGCGAGCGCGTGGTAGACAGCTTGCGTTAAAAGTCGAGTCTGACACTACGGGCGTGAAGTGGAGGATTGGTGCTCCACGATTGGACGCAAGACCGGACGGTAAACGATGACTCGGAAGATTATCCGAGCAATTCTGCCGGTTGCCCCCGCGCAGTATGAACAAGCCTATGTTGATCAATTGCGACGGACCTTGGACTTATTTATTGATGAGCAACGGTCGGCAACAATCAACTTTCAAGGTGTCCCATCATCGGGTTCAGCCAACACGCTAGACTTAGGTGACATTTTTGAGGATGACGGCGTACTAAAAATAGTACGCGTTGATGATGTATTTAGCGGTTCGACGGTAGGAACAACCGCAACAGGAACAGTAACGGTGGTGACCCCATGACAGATAATATTTTAACAATGCCTGACGGCTCGAAATGGAAAAACTCAACCAGTCGAGACATTGTTAGTTGCGCGTCTTGCGATAACGAAGTCGATACTCCAGAAGAAATCTTGTCTTACCCCTCCGGAAACTGCCCGCAATGCGGCAATACTTGGACGGGGTCCGAGAAACGCAGTACAATTATTCAAGTGACAGTACCCGAGCAAATGGGCGGTGGAGCAGGTTAATGGCACAAGCACAACTGAAAGAAGAACTCATCCCATCTGGCGGCATTGCAGATTTCGTCATGTCCGATGCGGAGATCGCGGCCCTCGAATCAGAAGAAGTTCGGGATCAATTTGGCGACTCCGGTATTGCTCGTTTTGAACCGATTGCAAAGCGCATGGCGTCTTATGGACGTTATGGTGATGACCAAGTTGTTCACGCCGAAACCGGGGAGCTTCTCGTCCCACGGGCCTTGATCGAGCAAAGTCCTGAACTCAAAGAATCTATTTTTAATCACTTGCGCGAAATGGGTGTCGAAGACCCTGATCGGTATGTGGTTGGATCAAACGCAAACTCCATCAACCCAGACACGGGTTTGCCAGAGTTTTTCTTTAAGTCGATTCGCCGCGCGGTTAGCAAAGTTGCTAAGGGCGTGAGCAAGGCAGTTAGCAAAGTCGGCAAAATACTGAAGAAAGTTGCTCCGATTGTACTCCCCGTTGTTTTGACTCCGTTTTTGGGACCGGTTTATGCCGGGGCTGTTGGTTCGGGCATCGGGTCCTTACTCAACGGCGGAAGTATTAAAGACGCGGTTAAAGCCGCGGCACTTGGTGGCGTGACAGGTGCTGTCTTTGCTGGAGCAACGGGTAAGGGCAGTTTCTTTGACAATATTAAAGCGGCAACCGCAGACGCCGGCGGACGATTTAGTCAGCTTGGAAGTGCTATTGGCAAGTCAGCTTCTACAGGAAGTTTTGATCCTTTGATGCAAGGTTATCAAGCCCCGGTTTCCGCAGAAACTATGGCAACTGGAGAAGCTCTTACTCCAGCGGAGTCCGTATCTCAAGCCACCGATGTTTCTAGTGCAACCGATGTTAGGGGACGGCTAGACTATGCAAATCAAGCGGTTACTCCGCCAGAAGGGGCTAATGTTGTAACTATCGATCAGGCAGGAAACGTAGTTTCAAGCCCCGCTTCGCAGTACCCGGTTTCTCCAAGCACGAATCCGAATATTAGTGCAGTAGATTTAGACGCCGCAAACATACAGCAGAACTTGTTGGGAACTACTTCAACCGGTGTTACTCCGCCACCACCCCCTGCCGCTCCAACAGAAACAAGTTTCTTTGATACCCTCAGTGAGTATGGAACTAAAGCTAAAAACCTGTACGGTGAATATATTTCTCCATCGCGGGGAATGGAAAACATTCCAACCCTTGAAGCAGAAATGGCTCGAATTCAAGCGGCGAATCCAACCATGGCGGCGGCCAATATTCAAAAAGCCGCCGAAGCAAGTATTGCAAGTCAAACACCCGGAATGATCCGTAGCTACGCACCGTTAGCCGCGGTTGGTGCCGCAGGCGCGGCGGCAGGCGGGTTCTTTGACGCCGCTCCACAGGAAGACCCAAATCTTGTAGATCGCCGGACAGGTGCAGACCTACTTGCAGAAAACGAAAACCAGTACATGGTTGGTGGCCGTACTCCACAGTATGCGACAGGCCCAACGACAGTATCCACGCGTTATGGTGGATTGGGCACTTTTTCTCCACGCTTCTTTATGAATCCGTTCATGCGCCCACAAATGTTTGCGGCGGCCGGTGGGGAAGTTTACCCACGCCGTAATGGCGGTATCATGCCAAATGAAGGCGTCCCCGGAAAAGACAGCGTTCGAGCACTGTTAATGCCCGGAGAGTTTGTTATGACAACTGACGCCGTCAAAGGCTTAGGAAACGGAAGCATGAATCAAGGCATCAACAACATGTATTCAATGATGCGGAATCTTGAATCAAGAGGACGGACCGTATAATGGCTGAAGTAACCGAACAGATTGTCCGCGAAGCTCCCGAGATTGAAGCCTATAAGCTGGGGCTTCTCAAATCAGCGAAAGAGCTTGCCGATCAACCCATCACCCTGCCGCAACAACAAATTGCAGAGCAGGCGTTTCTTCAGCAGGAAGCCGCGCGTTTAGCTCAAGAAGGTATAGGAACTTACGAGCCGTACTTGACTGAAGGCGGGTACAGCATGGGCGACGCTTATCAAGCGTTAGCCGGTCCTCAAGCATTAGGTACAGAAGCCGCACAATTTTATCGTCAAGGTGCGATGGGGCCCTCGGCGGAAATGATTCAGGGTTACATGAACCCGTATCAAGATGCCGTTCAGGCTGAAATCAACCGCGCTTTTGATATTCAACAAAACCAAGCGGCCGGTCAGGCTGTTGGGGCAGGCGCTTTTGGCGGGTCTCGCGCAGAGATCGCACAGCGCGAAGTAGATCGCAACCGCGCGCAAGCTTTAGCACAGTCACAAGCGCAGAACTTTATGCAAGCACAGCAGGGCGCGACTAACGAACTGCAACGTCAGCTTGCGGCCGCGCAAGGCATTGGATCACTGGGACTGCAAACAGGCGAAGCTTTGGGTACACTGGGCTTACGTCAAGCAAGTCTTGGCGAGCTTGGTCAAAAGATTGGTCAACAAGAATCTCAGTTCTTGTTTGATGTGGGCCAACGTCAACAAGCGCAACAGCAAGCAGAGTTGGAAGCAAAGCGTCAGAGCGATTTGGCACAACTGTACGAGCCCTACCAAAGATTCTCTTATTTATCAGATATTTACAAAGGTGCACCGTCCACGCAACAAACCATTGCGTCATCGACAGCACCAAGTGTTTCACCCGCTCAACAGTACCTCGGGCTAGGTATTGCAGGGCTTTCCGCCGCGGCAGGCGCAAATAAAGCAGGACTATTCGGATGATGAACAGAAGCGTAATGCAACGGCAAATGTTTAAGGCAGGCGGAGCCGCAGGTTTTCCAGACTTAAACAAGGATGGGGACATTACTCAAGCGGACGTTTTGATGGGCCGCGGTGTAAAGATGCAGATGGGCGGTGATCCGATGGTCGCGGCCATGCAACAGCAAGCTCCTGTCGATCAGGGCGTTGCATCAATGATGCCTCCCGAAGCGATGCCCACGGCCCCCGGCCCTGAGATGGACATGGCGAGCATGGGTGTTGGTGAAGTGGATCAAGGTACTGTTGAGCAAATGCTGACCGAAGTTGCTCCCGCTATTGGCGATCCAGAGCAGGCCGAAAGCGCCGAAGAAATGATGAACATGGTTCGTGGCGACGAAGCTTCAATGGAAGAACGTCGGATGGAGCTTGCTTCAATCGTTGGTGAAGAAGACGCCATGCAAACTCCCGAGTCGGTTCTTGCTTTGGTGCAACCAATTGTACAAATGTCCTTGGTTGACGAAGGTATTGGTGGACTCGCAGAACAAGAGATGCAACAACCCGTAGAAGGCGATATGGCCGGCGGGATTATGTCAATGATGGGAGGCTGATATGGCCGAACTACCTTATAAGTTTCCTCAAGGGAAATTTGGTAGCCGGGGTCTTACTCGTTTTGAGTCAGGCATAGGTTCGTTAGATGCTTACGATCAAACGGTTACTCCTATTGTTGAACTTCTAAGAAATGCACCTGTTCAACAGCGGCCTGCTTCTGTTCAACAGCCGACTGCGGCACAATCTTTGATTCCTAAAGTTCCTACGCTTGAACAAGAGTTTGAACAGCGACGAGACACTTACACTGGAATTCTTGGCGATCCGGCAGAGCAGAAGAAACAAACTCAAGCGCAAATGCTGTTTGATATTGCCAACACGGCGCTTGCTTTTAGTACAGCCGGATCACGTCCGGGCATGTCCCCTGCCGAACGGTTAGCCGAAGCGGCGGTTGAGACTAAGTTGTTCCCGACCATTTCTGCGCGCGTTGCGGCACAAAACGAACAACAACAGAAATTAGATCTGGCGGCTTTGCAGTCTGCGGAGTCTTCATTGACGGCCAAAGAAAAATACGCGGCAGACTTACGAAAAACTTTGGCGGGCCAAGATCCTGAATACATGCGCGTCACGTTCTCTGACGGTAGCCAAAAAGTATTTAACGTAAACACTCCGATGGGCTCACGTTCGTTCCAATTGGCCACTGAACAGCCCGGAGCGCAAGCGTTCAAGGTTGGCACTGAGCCTACCCCGCCTACGCCAAAAGCGTCTTCATTCAAAGTTGTAGTAGATGCTAACGGTAAGCAAATCGGTCAGTTCGACGTTACAAACCCGACTGAAAGACAAGAAATGCGGGACGTTCTGGATAAGAACCCTTCGTATCAAATGGCAGGCGTTCCGACAGCACCTCAACTAGAGCGGCCCATCGGAGATCGCGATTACTTCACGAAGTTTGGTGTAACCAAAGATCAGTTCGATTTGTTACCGCAAGATACTCAAGACATCTTGATGGGTATCCCAACAGTTACAAACCGCGATTACTTCACGAAGTTCGGCCTGACCAAAGACGAGTTCCTTGGCATGACTCCAGACAACCGCAACTTCCTCATCGGTCTTCCTGTTCTTACAGACAAGGATTACTTCAAGAAGTTTGGTCTTACGAAAGCTGGGTTCGAGGATCTGGCGCAAGAAGACAAGGATGTATTGTTGGGATTGCCGACAATCACCGACGAAAACTACTTCACCAAGTTTGGCATGGACAAAGCGTCTTTCCTTGCTTTGGATCAAGACGTCAAGAATCGTATTCTCGACATCACGCCAAAGCCCGTTATTCAGAAAGATGCGCGCGGCCGTTTGGTGGACGTTACCAATCCAGAAACTCCTCAGATTATCTGGGACGTCGAAACGGTTACTCGTCCAAAACTGCAAACAATTACCATCGACGGTATTCCACAAACCGTGGATATCACGACTTCAGAAGGTATGGCGCGTGTCGATTTGGCAAACCAAGTCAATCAGCAACAGCCCGGACGTGCTTCGATCACAAACGTGACAAGCGCACCAACTCCAAAATCCTTTGTTGTATCAAATCCAGATGGAAGCTCGCAGTTTGTCACGTCTTACGACAATGGTTCGACATATACCGACACCGCAGGTCAAATTCAATCTATGCCTTCCGGCGCGTATCCTGTATCGGATACCACGGCCAACGAAGTTGCAAAGAGTATTCGAGCCTCTGCAAAAGCCGGAGAAACTTTAACCGAGTTGGATGCCGATATTGCGGCACAGCTTGGAATGAATCCGAACGAGTTTACGCAGGAAGATATTACGGCGGTCAAGAGTGCGCTTGAAATGGCGCGTGAAGGTACGGGCGTTTATTCCAACTTCATAGCAACATTAGACGGCATCAGCGGCTTAATACCGTTCTCTAGTGTGCGCGATTATGTTGCTAAATTCACTAAAGATAACCAAGCCGCTCGTCAATACTTGCGTGGCGTTATGACGTTAGGACGTTCTGCTCTTGTGGTTAACCCACGGTTCCCTGTGGCAGAAATGGAGAAAGTCGAGCAGTTATTTGTTCGTCCAGAAACTTTCTTTACAAACCCTTCGACAGAAGCAAACAAGTTTATAGAACTCAAGAGCCTTGCAATTGCTCAATATCGCAGAAACTTGCAACAACTTAAGCAGGGTGTACCAAAAGCGCAACGTGAGCAGATCGAAGCCAATAACTTCGAGCTTCAGCGTTTAATGTCGCTACTTCCGGGTGTACCATTACCGGGAGCAGTCGGCGGAGCGCAAGACGATCTTGTAGACGAAGCCTCTAGCGTTTTATTTCCAGACCGATAGGTAGCTTTCATGGCGAACGGACAACCTCCTTTTATTCCCGGAATCTCAGCGGCTTCGGCCGCCCCGGCGCAAACCCCAGCTCCGGCAGTGCCCACGGGACCAACGGTTTCTCCAGCCTCGATTGCACCTAGCCCGGTAATGCCGGTGTCGCCGGTTACCATCAGCAAAGAGCAGATGGATTTCCTTAATCAACGGTTTAACGATGTTGAAGGCGGTCCTTCCCCTATTGTTGCAAAGTCTATTGTTGGAGAACTTCAACAATCTGTTCCCGACTTATTTACTTATCAAAGTTTAAAAGACGGCACCGCGCCGTTGTTTGAGGTATTGCCGCAGTTCCAAGGTAAAGAGCCAGAACAGCGGAAACTGACAGACAATCAAATTATTCGACTGCTTGCCCGTGATACTGAAGGTAACAAGATTGAAGAAGGCTCGTTCTTTGCCGGTATGGGCCGTGAGCTGTTGCCACAGGGTGCCGGTTTTGGTGGCGCTTACACTGGCGCGCGGATCGGGTACCAGTTACAACAGGCGATTCCTCCAGTAAATCCTGCCGCCGTAGCAGTTAAGTTTGCAATCCCTGTTGCAACGACAACGATTGGATTTTTAGGCGGCTACAGTGGTGGCCGGGAAGCGACAGACTTCCTGATCGGACCTGAAGCTCCGCTACTTCCGGGAACTACAGCGTCTTATGAAGCGGGTAAAACGGCAATGGGCGCGCTGTCTTGGATGCCGCTACCATTTTTAATTAGCAAAAACGTGAGTTTTGGTGGCGCGCAATTGCTTGATAACATTGCGTCATTGAAAGCACTCCGCTCTCCTGTTGGTCCTCCAACAAAAGAAGCAATGCCCGGTTATCAGGCGGCGATTGCAGAGTATCAAGCAGGGCGAGAAGCACTAGGCTCTGGAGCCGAAAAGCTTTTGAACGCTGACAAGGGCCCGCGGTCCACGCGCCTTATTCGGATAATGGAAGGACTACTGTCTCGCACCGGAGAAGGGGCTCGTGCCGCTCCCAAGTTTACTCTTGGTATTGAAGGTGTTGCCGCGGCAGGCCAGACAAAAATGGCGCAGTTGGCAGAAGAAAGTGCTCCCGGAGATGTCGGTGTTCGTATTGGTGCCGAAGTTGCGGGTGCGCTAACGCCCAGTGTTTTCGGAGCGGTTTTAGCTTCTAAGCTACCGGTTATTGGCACAGTCCTGAAGCAAACGTTCAAGAAAGGCGGTCTCAAAAAAGCGGCCGAGCCGATTCTTCAGTATCGAGAAAACCAAGTTGTCAGAAAAATCTTAGATGCCTTGGAAAACAGCGGCGAAGATGTTGATAGCTTGATCGAAACGTTGGCTGATCCCAAGTTTTTGACAGACGAAAAGGGCGATCCGATTCAGTTAACGGCGGGAGCCAAGACCGGTAGCCCGACGTTACTTGCGTTCGAGCAGGCCGCAGATCAGTTATCTGGCGGTGCGTTAGCCAAGGAACGTGTCAAGGGTGCTAACAAGGCAGTCGATGCGTACAAAGTTTTGATCTACGCCATGATGTCTACCGGCGATCAAGACGCTTTGCAACAAGCCGCTGATTTAGCTCAAGAATTTTTTGCGGCAAGTATTCAATCGCGGATTGGAAATGCAACTGACAACCTGCTGAACGCCGTTGATACAGTCGCGGGCGATCAACCTGTTGGGAACATGGAGCTTTCCGAGCGTCTGTTTAACCTGCTAGATACGCAACTGGGCATGGCGCGTCAAAAAGAACGTCAGCTTTGGCGTGCAATTCCTGACGAAGAAATCACCGTATTTAAAGATGCTGACGGCAATGTTGTGGATTACCCCCAGTTCTTAGATCGCTGGATTAGCCTTCTGCCACAAACAGAAGAAGCGCAGTCTCCTATCCTGCGGAAGCTTTCTAACCTTAACCAATATGTTATGCGTAAGCGGAGCGAGTTTGGTTTGGACACCGACGGTGTTGCGGCGGCCGCGCCGGATGTCGATCCATTAGCGCGTTTTAATTTTGGTAAAGAAGTTAAGCCAACAGATAAGCGTCTAGCGGGCGTTGAGTTACCCGAGGGCTACCGTGTTTTCCAGAGGTCTGAAGAAGTTCCGGGCGTTGCAGGGAAAGTTTCGACAACATCTGTAGTAGATCCGAACGGAAACCGCGTCGATCTTACTCGTGACCCAGAAAACAAAATATTCCCGTATCAGGCAGACTTTGTCGATGGCACTAAAGACACCATGCAAGGCAGGGATCAAGCCTCTGAATTAGTTGCGGCAAGCAATCTAGCTCAAGCGGTAGATGCTGTAGCAAAAACAATGTCTCAAGGCCGCGTGAAGTTTTCCAGAACTCCGATTGATGAAGTTGCTGACGATGTCGCCGCCGGTGCAGTGCCTACGACCGACACCCCGTCGATCACGGTTCAGGAGCTGGAAGAAATTCGTTCTTCAGCATTGAGCTTGGGCCGCGAACTGCAAGCCGCCGGTGATTTAAACGGTGCGCGTGTTGCGTTTGGCTTAGGCGAAGCAATCCTCAGAGACATGAACAACTTTGACGTGGCAACAACCTCGGCTTACCACACGGCTCGCGCATATTCCAAAGCCTTGAACGATACGTTTACTCGTGCGTTTGCCGGCGATGTGATGGATACCACCCGCAAAGGTGCCGAGCGGATTGCTCCAGAACTGTTGTCTACCAAACTGGCTGTTGGCGGTAGCGATGCAACCTACCTGCGGATTGATCAAATCCAAGGGGTTGGACGTTTCGCCAAAGAAAACGGGTTTGAAGGCGCGGAAGATGCTGTTGCCAGTATTGATGGCACCGTCTTGTCCTTGCTCCGTAATGCACGGGCCGCGGCCACCGACCCAACGACTGGTGAAATCAACATCCGGATGTTGGACAAGTGGCGTCGGGAAAACAAACCGTTGCTCGACATCTTCCCCGGTTTGAGCCGAGATTTGGAAGATTCGCGTAAAGCACAGCTCCTCTTGAACGAAGAGCGATTGGCAGAAAAAGCCGCAAGCAAAGCCTTGCAGGGCCAAGTAACGTTCAAAAACTTATTGTCTGGTTACACAGAAAACCCAACGACTGCTGTTGCGGAAGCATTAGCTAACAGCAACAAGCGTAAGTGGCCTTCCATGAACGCTTTGCTGGATGTTGCTCAAGGCCGCAACTTAGAAAGAGCGACTGGTACAGAAGGCTTTGCCCTACCAGAAGCTAAAATTGAAAGCGCCATGAACGGTCTGAAAACGTCTGTTCTTGAGTGGGGTATGACCAAAGCAGGCGGAACTGCCGGCAGTGGCTTCAAGCCGAGCGTTGCTTACCGCGCGTTTTTTGAGCCAATAGAAGGCGAACGCACTGGCGGTAGCTTGGCGGACTGGATGGTTTCCAACAAGGTCATGCCAAAGAAAGAAGCCGACAACCTGAAAACCATGCTTCAGGAAATGATGCGCTTTGAAGTAGCTCAAGTGAATGGAACGATTGACGACATCGTAGAACAGGCCGGACCGTTACTCGACTTCTACCTGCGAGTCACAGGTTCTAACTTGGGTGCCAAGGCTTCTGGAATCTTAGGCGGTGGCGGCGGAGACCTGATCGCACGTTCGGCAGGTTCCAAGATCATGCGTCAAGCGTTTGAAGATGTGCCAGAAGCGTTCCAGATCGACGTTATGACCAAAATGATGCAAGACCCCGAGTTCTTGGCGGCCATGCTACGTCGTGGTGTGACAGAGCGTGAAAAGCTTAATATTGCCAACCGCGCGGCAGGAATGGTTTACGACTTCTTTGGACGTCCCACGAGACGTGTTGCACCATCTATTGGCCGCGAAACAATGGAAGAAGATGTTGAAAGACCAACTCCAGAACCACAGGCTTCGGTCCAAGCACCACAACAGAATCTGATGGCACAGCGGTTTGCTCGCTCAACGCCGACGCAGGTTCAACCACGGCCCGCGGCTCCCGCTCCAGTACAGCCTCCGATGGCGGCACCTGCCCCACCACAAGGCGGAGCGAATCCACAGCAACGTCAGCAGTTAGCGGCGATGTTCCCGAATGATCCAATCATTCAGGCGGCCGGAGGTGGCGGCGGCATAGGAAGCTTGTTCGGATGAACGAGCTAGGAGTCGCCGTCAGCTTAATGATGCGGTCCGACTTCCATCGGCCGTGGTTTATTTCTGATCTGGAAGACTGGATTACTCCTGCGATTGAAAACAATCGGATTCAGTTCTTCTTTGAGGGCAACGAAGTCATTGGCTTTTTTACCTATACGTTTTTACCTAAATGCACGGAACTGGGCTACCTGACAAAAACAGATAAGCTACAGCCGAGCGATTGGAAGACGGGACCAGAGGATGGCCGCTTGTATGCCATCGACTTTATTGCATTTAAAAATGTGAGACAATGCGTCAAAGATGCGGGCAGGACTTTGCAACGCCAGTACGGTGATGTCAAAGGTGAGTGTCACTTTTTCCGGTACGCAAAAGACCGCTTAGGACGCATAGCAAAGAGACGAGATGAATTATGTTTGAAGATGGCATCGTAAAAGTTAGACAGCGCGGATTCGATCCAGAAACGTCAATGTACTGCTTCGGAGGAGGCGGTGGCGGTGGTGGCGGTGGAAGCAACACCGATAATGCCTATTCAAATCAGCAAACAGGGCAGGGATCTCGGACCACGCAACCCGGACCTAATACGCGTACAGATAGCCGTGGAAACACCGTGAACTTCAACACGACGCCTGCTACGGTAACAAGCACTCCTAACTACACAAAAACGCTTCCAAACGGTGTGGTGGTTACAGACTTCTCTCGAGATTTTGCAGGGCAGGTCAACTTGTCTAACCGCGGTACTCCTGAAGTAACAGACTTATCTACAGCGAGACAATCTTTGACTACACCGACGGTACAACAGGGCTTGTATGACAACCTTGCCGTGAACATGCCCGGTCTTTCAACAGGGCAAACCGTATCTCGCCCGGATCTTGGAGCCGTGTCTAACGTTATGGACGCAATTAACGCCGTGACTCCAGAACAGGCCATGCAACAAGCTTTGGGTGCAGGCCAGTTTGGAGACGGACGAATGGGGCTCGGAAGCGGGTTTTCTGTTGGAAAAGTTCCCGGCGGGTTCGGCCTTCAGTTTGACACGATGTTTGCCAAAGGCGGCGCCGTGACAAACCCCGTGAACTCAGGCATCGGATCTTTGCTCAAATCAACCAAGTCTTAGTGTCTTCGCCAAGCACTTGACCGGCAATATCAATCTTCTCGCGTAAGGCACCAAGGATTTTATCGTCCACGGTGTCTGGCGTGACAATATCAATGTAAGTCACGTTTTTTTCCTGACCAATCCGGTGAGCGCGATCTTCTGACTGCAAGCGTATTTCTAAGTCGTAACCGTTATTGTAGTAGATCATAGTGCTTGCTTCGGTCAGAGTAATGCCGTAACCGCCAGTTCGAGGCTGACCAACAAAGAACCGTAGCTCGCTGTCAGGATCTTGGAACCGCTCAACAATCGCCTGCCGTTCATCCTGCGGCGTTTCACCAAAGTAGATACTGGACGAGCCCTCACCGTACCGCTTGGTCAGCTCTGAGTGAATTGACTTCAGGTCATGAGTAAATGTCGCCCAGATGATGATCTTGCCTGACGTTTCTTCAATAATATCAAGCAGTTCTGTCAGCCGATTGCTTTTTAAAGTGTGCAGATCACCGGCATCGTCCGGAAGATGTCCACAACAAATTTGCTGTAATCGCATAATTTGAGTCAGTACAGAAGCGGTTGTGGATAACTCACCTGACTCAAGCTTTGCCAGAGCTAACTTCTGCATCTGTTTATACGCCTTGGCTTGCTCATCGGTCAGGCTAACGTTCCGTCGCATGTACACTTTATCTGGCAAGTCCAAGCAGTCTGACTTCAGCACGCGGTTACTGAACCTGTCGAGTTTCTGGTTCAGTTCATCAAGGCGACGGTAGCCCGTGATCTCGTTAAAGCTTTTGTGACCCATCGTCCGCTTCTGCACAACGGCGTACCGGTTCTGATAGCCGTAGTACGAATTGATGCCAAGCGCCTTGGGGGACAAGAACGCGCACTGGCTGAACAAATCCATCGGAGACTTTGTAATCGGCGACCCCGTCAGGATTCGGCGATACTTGCTGACCTTGAGCAGTTCAACAATGTTCGCGGTCCGCTGTGCTTTTCTGTTCTTAATCGTTGTCGATTCATCCACAATCACAAGATTGTCAGGATTCTTTTTGCAGAATTCATACGCGGCTCGCGTACCCCTTGGAGTCGAAAACGCCTCAACGTTCATCACAAAAACTTTAAGCCCTTCAAAGGCTTCGTAGACCAACTTAACCAATTCTTCTTGGTAGCTTTTAGCAGAAGACGGCGTCCAACGAACAACCTGTGTCTCAATGCGATCTGGCAGGTGGGCTTCTAATTCTTTGCGAACCCAGTTATCGTAGACGCCCTTCGGAGCAATGATGAGCGCCGCGTCGATATGACCCTTTTCATACAGCATACCCATCGTATCAATGGTCACCTTCGACTTTCCCGTTCCCATCTCCATGAACAGCGCGTAGTATTCCGCGGCCCACGAGTCGCGTAACGCGTCTAGCTGATGCTCATACGGCTTGGTTTTAAATTCGTAGTTTTGAAATTTCATGCAACTTTCCCCTTGACTCTTGCTAATCATAGGATTATATATAGAAATGTCAAGGCCCGAACGGTGCCTTTAACGACGGAGAAAAGCGCATGAGCGATCTAAATGAATCAGCAGACCTGCTGAAAATGATGGAGCAGGACACTGCCGAATCAAGCCTAGAAACGCTGAGTCAAGAGGGACTGCATACTGTTTCCTCATTGGCTATAGCGATTAAAAACAAAGAAGCGGACATCGAAGACCTTGAGAGTAAGCTCAAGAGGGAGAAGAACGCTTTACAAAAAATGACTGACGAAGACTTGCCGACCATGTTGGCCGAGCTTGGTTTGTCATCAATGACTCTGGATGACGGTTCAAACGTGACTGTAAAGCAGACGTATGGCGCATCCATCCGCATTGACGATAAGCCGCAGGCTTTCGAGTGGCTTCGTGATAACGGCTATGACGACATCATCAAGAATCAGGTGATGTGCATCTTTGGCCGTGGCGAAGATGATCAGGCATCTGCCTTCAAGGCCCTTGCATCACAGCAAGGTTTAGCGGCGGAGCAGAAGACTGATATTCACCCACAAACTTTGCGAGCCTTTATCAAGGAACGCGTAGAAAACGGTGATGATTTCCCAATGGAGCTATTCGGCGCTTGGGTAGGACAACGTGCAGTAATCAAGAGGACTAAATAATGGCAACATCAAAAGCAGTAGCAGAAAAGCAGTCTGGTGCAATCGCAGAGTTTGACCCAACAATGTTTGAGGCCGATGCGGGTATCGGCACACGACTGGAGCAAGAAGATCTTGCATTACCCTTCCTGAAAATCGTTTCGGCACTCGACCCATTGCTCGACGACGAAAGTTTTGAAGGACGCAAGGGCGACATCTACAACACGGTCAGCGGTACGGTATACAACGGCAAGGAAGGTATTCGGGTCATCCCCTGTGCCTATCAGCGTCGTTTCATTCAGTGGGCTCCCCGTGGTTCGGGTAGTGGCGCGCCACAAGCGATGTACGCACCCAACGAAGATCGTCCAAAGACGCAACGCGATGCCACTGATAACCGCGAGTATGTGGTTGGCGGGAACGGCGAGTACATCGAAGAAACGCATCAGCATTTTGTCATCGTATTGAACGAAGACGGATCTGCTGAAACAGCCTTGCTTGCGATGAAATCAACGCAGTTGAAGAAGTCGCGTAAGTGGAACTCGATGGTAGCGTCCGCCAAGATGGAAGGTGCAAACGGGCCGTTCACTCCGGCACGCTTTGCTTACATGTACCATCTCAAAACCCTGTCAGAAGAAAACTCAAAAGGTTCATGGCACGGTTGGGAAATGTCACGTTTAGAGCCAGTGTCTGACGGTGCTTTATACCTGCAAGCCAAGCAGTTTGCAGAGAGCATTATGGCCGGTGACGTCGTCGTTAAACATGGGGATGATGAGGAAACTAATAACAACCCAGCGTTTTAATGACATGCGGGGCGCGTTCGCGCGCCTCGTTTTTGAGGATCAACTATGTCAGTCGAAAAATTTAGTTCCATCTTTGCAGGTTTAGAACAGGCATACGGAACTTTCAAAATAGAAAAACAGACGCAAAGCGGCAAGAACGCCGGTAAAGCGGCCGTCATTCGCGAAACGCGGACCACGGAACTATGGGAAGGTCACTTGTCAGGAACTGGCAAGGGCATCGGTATTATCCCGATCAACGAAGACAACAGTTGTGTCTGGGGCTGTATCGACATCGACCAGTACCCGCTCGACCACGCCGACCTCGTTGCGAAGATACGCCAAGCGAAACTGCCATTAGTGGTGTGCCGATCCAAGTCTGGCGGCGCGCATTGCTTCTTGTTTACGACCGAATGGATTGAAGCCAAAGTGATGCAAGGAACTTTGCAACACATCTCCACGGCTCTCGGTTACGGTAACAGCGAAATTTTTCCAAAGCAGGTGAAGCTTCATCTGGATCGGGGCGACATCGGTAACTTCCTGAACCTGCCTTACTACGACGCAGAGGACGGCCTACGCTACGCGATTAAGGACGACGGCACTTCAGCTACTCTGGAAGAGTTTTTTGCTCTCTACGACGCGCATGTGCAGACTCCGGAGCAAATCGGCGGCTTAACGCAAGAAACAAACAAGTCGGACATCATCGTCAAAGACGGGCCGCCGTGTTTGCAGTATCTGTGCAAAGAAAAGATTTCAGAAGGGGGACGAAACAATGGGTTATTCAATCTGGGGGTCTACCTCCGCAAAGCGTACCCAGACGAATGGGAAAGTAAAATACTTGAGTACAATGCCCAGTATCTGGCTCCGCCCTTACCACTCAACGAAGTTAATATCGTTGCGAAACAACTTGAAAAAAAGGATTACGCTTACAAGTGCGGTGATGCGCCGATCTGCGCCCACTGCAATAAAGACCTCTGTCAAACGCGTAAATTTGGCATTGGGGCGGCAAGTCAGGGTGCGGCTATTGCAAACCTTAGAAAGTATAACTCCACACCTCCCGTCTGGTTCATGGACGTCAACGGTGAACCGCTTGAACTCGACACAGATGCGTTATTGTCTCAAGCGACTTTCCAAAAAGCGTGTATGGAACAACTCAATTTCATGCCTCGCACCGCCTCCAAGCAAAGCTGGGAGAGTCGGATTAGCGCGCTGATGAGCGAGATGCGCGATAACGAAAGTGCCATTATGGAAGTGGCACAGGATGCATCGACCTCTGGCCAGTTCTACGACTACCTCGAAGAGTTTTGTCGTCACCTACAGCAAGCGCAGGACAAAGAAGAAATCTTGCTCCGCCGCCCGTGGACCGACGAGGACTCCAACAAGACCTATTTCAGACTGCGGGATTTTGAAGCGCATCTCCGCAAGAACAAGTTTTTTGAATTTAAATCACACAAGATCGCTCAACGGTTACGCGATATTAGCGGCGAAAGCACGGTGTTGAAGATCAAAGGACGTGCCGTCCGCGTGTGGTCCATACCGTCGTTTGAATCAGCGGATGTGGATTTGAAACCTAAGTTTAACCAAGAAGAGGCCCCATTCTGATGTTGAAGGCAGACGGACTAGACGATGCGATTATCGGTGTTGGTCACCGATGCGGGGAACCGACAGTTGTCGTGTACGACATCGACTTATCAATACAAGCGGTTCAACGAGAATTGAAGTGCGAGATTTGGGAAGCCGTTGAGTATTTCAATTTTAATATTTTGGGTTCTTACATCGGGGAACATACGCCGATATTTGTAGAACGCGTACAAGGAATCAAAGAATTAGAGGAGTGGATGGAATCCAATGGATAAAAAAGACAGAAACTTTCAAATCTACGAGATGCGGAAAAAGTATTACATGACGCTAACCGCAATTGGGAAACGCATGGGGCTGTCGCGCGAGCGGGTACGCCAAATCGTTCAGCATGTTGAAGACAACTTAAAGGACTACGGGAATGTTCAGAATCTTCGGGCCTCCGGGAACAGGAAAAACAACAACGCTTCTTAATATGGTGGATAAGGCCCTCGAATCTGGCGTATTGCCACAAGAGATTGCCTTCCTTGCCTTCACAAAGAAAGCGGCGGCAGAAGCAAAAGAGCGAGCGGCAGAGAGGTTCGGGCTTGATGCCAAGCACGACCTTATCTACTTTCGGACATTGCACAGCCTTGCCTTGTCGATGACCGACATTAGTTCGGGTCAGATTATGCAACCGGAGAACTACAAAGAACTGAGCCATGCCATTGGCGTGGAACTCTTTGGTTCGACGCACGGCTCTGACGATTTCATGGATCTGGCGAAAACCAACGATCCGCTTCTTGGGCTGATCAACTTGGCGCGTCTACGAAAGGTGGATTTACGCGAGCAGTACAACGAAAGCGAACTGGATCAAGACTGGAATACTGTTAACTATGTCGATCAATCCTTACGCAAGTACAAGGCTATGTACAAATTGTTCGATTTTACGGACATGTTAGAGCTGTTTGTTGAGCAAGCGCCTAGTTTTAAGCATCGGTTCAAGCTGACGTTCTTAGACGAAGCGCAGGATTTGTCACCACTTCAGTGGGACATCGCACATATTCTGGATGGCATGTCCGATAAAATGTACTGCGCGGGGGATGACGACCAAGCCATCTACCGTTGGGCAGGGGCAGACGTGGATCATTTCATCAATCTGGATGGCGGATCTGAAATCCTTGCACAGTCCTATCGCGTACCGTCGTCAGTCCACGCCGTGGCAGAGAACATCTCCAACCGGATTAGCCGACGCTTCCCGAAACGTTATGAACCAAAGTCAGATCGCGGGCAGGTAACGCGGATATCCACCATCGATGGAATCGACATGGCTGACGGATCGTGGCTGATCCTGTCTCAAGCGGGATACCAGTTGTCGCCAGTTGCGACCGATCTCAAGTCAAACGGGTATCTGTTCAACTACCGCGGACACCGGTCCATCTCTGAAAAAGTGGCAGACGCCGTCAACGGTTGGGAAGCTTTGAGAAAAGGACGCGAAGTCTCAGGCAAGACAGCGCGCAACATCTACGCATTTATGAGCGGCAAAGAACGTGTGGCGCGGGGGTTCAAGAAACTGCCGGCGCTTGCGGACGAAGATATGGTTAATCTCGATACGTTGATCACGGACCACGGGCTTAACGCTGACAAAGAGATGATCTGGCACGTCGCAATGGACAAACTGCCAGAGCAAGATCGTGCGTATATCATTGCGCTCTTGCGTCGCGGGGAAAAGTTCAATGGCGAGCCCCGCATTACGGTGTCCACGATTCACGGGTCAAAAGGTGGCGAGGCGGATAATGTTGTACTTTTTACAGATTTATCTCCGGCGGCCGAGAAAGCGGCGCGCAATAATCCCGACGACTTACACCGTGTGTTCTACGTCGGCGTGACCAGAGCGCGTTCAAACCTGTTTATTGTTGAACCAGAAGATGTATCGAGGAGCTACGAACTATGAGCATGAACCCAGTTCACTGCAACACTGTTGAGAAGATCATGGAAGATTGGTCCAAAGGTGCGACCTACGCAGAACTCAGCAAGAAATATGACCGGTCAGTGCGCTCAATTGAAGCGACAGTCACCAACAACCGCGGAACATGGACCAGAGACTTTAATTTTCCGCACATCCTTCACGCAAAGAGGTTTGGAGCATGAAAACAGGAGAATACTACGGGACGCATTGGTACTGGGATGCGGACGACAACGAATACGAGCTTTGTGCGACTTGGTATTTTGAGCGGAGCTATCCGGAAATGCCGGACAGTTGGATTCTTCAAGCGATTGAGGTTGAAGAAGGCGGCGAACTGGACGTGAGTGAAGGTAGCACAGTATGGAATTACGTTGAAAAAGACGGCCCGCCGTCAGATCTTATCGAGGTGGATTACTTATGAATCGCAGAGACATTTTAGAAAAAGCAGATGAATTTATCTCTGCAACACGCGACGAGGTTTACGGCGACCCGCGGAAGAATCACGAGAGGATTGCAGAAATGTGGTCTGCCATCCTTGGCGTGGACGTCACGGCAGAAGAAGTAGTGCTGTGCATGATTGCGGTCAAGATGAGCAGGCTGTGCGAAACGCCGCGTCATGAAGATTCTTGGGTGGACATTGCCGGTTATGCGGCTTTGGGCGGGGAGATTGCCGATCAGTTCTTTAAGGCAGTCGATGATATGAAGAGTGATGGTGATGTCTAACATGAAATTAGATCCAGAAGATGTTGGGTTGATACAGGCTTTACGCGCTGACGGCATGATGCTGAAAGAAATCGCGGCTAAGTTTGAGATAACGACCGCGCACGTTAGCAAGATTGTTAAAGGAAAGACTTGGAAGCATCTTGTTGTACAAGAAAATGAAGAAGAGTTTCCAAAATGCGCTTGCGGAGAAAATGCGCTGATCATTGAGAAAGGTGTTGCCGAATGTGGAACATGTTGGGCTAGACCAAGAAGGAGAACGGTATGACCGATAGAGATAACGAGGGCGCGATCTGGGGAAACAAGCGCAAAGAAAAAGAAACCCATGCGGATTTTACAGGTAATGCGACCATCGACGGCGTGGAATACTGGATCAATGCGTACAAACGCAAGCCAGACGCATCGCCCGCCGCGCCAAGCCTAAAGTTTTACTTTGTTAAGAAGCAAGTGCCGAACGATGAGCCGGCGCCAGAGGACGATTTATGAGTTTGCAGATGGCGATGTTTACGCCAAAAACAGAATGGGTGCCTCCGGCCGAGCTTCCTGACCTCAGCAGTGCTACCCGCATTGCCATTGACGTCGAAACACGCGACCCAAACATCAAAACGATGGGTCCGGGATGGGCGACAGGTAACGGCGAAGTGGTTGGTTATGCTATCGCGACCGACGACTGGTCTGGTTATATTCCTGTAGGGCATAAGGGCGGGGGTAACTTAGACAAAAGAATTATAAGCAAGTGGCTCAAGAAGGTTTTTGAACTGCCTTGTGAAAAAGTCATGCATAACGCGCAGTATGATGCCGGTTGGATCAAGCGAGAAGGCTTTCAGTTGAACGGCCGCATTGTCGATACGATGTTGATTGCCAGTTTGTTGGATGAAAACCGCTTTAGTTACAGCCTCAACGCGCTGTCGTTCGACATTTTGGGCAAAACCAAGTCAGAAAAAGACTTGATTGAAGCGGCACGCACCTTCGGCCTCGACCCAAAAGGGGAGATGTGGAAGATGCCGGCCATGTATGTCGGGCCTTATGCAGAAGTTGACGCGCAGTTGGCGCTTGAACTGTGGAACTACATGCGTGTGGAAGTGGGCAAGCAAGGGCTTTGGGATATCGTTAACCTCGAACTCGACCTTCTGCCTTGTCTGGTAGACATGACCTACCGTGGTGTCCGCGTTGATATGGACAAGACCGAGCGTACACGCGACGCCTTGTTAAAGCGCGAGGCGGAGTTACACAAAGAAATCAAAAGACAAGCGGGGTTTGGCGTTGAAATCTGGGCGGCACAATCATTATCCAAAGCGTTCGACGAACTCGGGATTGCGTATCCTAAAACGGAGAAAGGCGCTCCTTCGTTTACGAAGACGTTCCTTGCAGAACAACACAACCCTTTTGCAAAGCTGATCGTCGAAGCACGCAACATCAACAAGACGTCGGGGACGTTCATCAATAATATTTTAAAATATTGCAATAAAGATGGACGCATCCACGGCCACATCAACCAGAACCGATCTGATCAGGGCGGCACGGTGTCAGGACGGCTGTCGATGAACAACCCCAACCTGCAACAGATCCCTGCCCGCGATCCAGAACTGGGACCGATGATCCGCAGTTTGTTCTTACCAGAAGAAGGTGAGCAGTGGGCGGCCATCGATTTCTCGCAACAGGAACCACGGATCTTGGTTCACTATGCCCATGTGTATGGCAAAGCGCGCGGTATCCCATTGCAGGGAGCCAAAGATTTCGTGCAGAAGTACAACGACGACCCAGACACCGACTTCCATACGATGGTGGCAGAGATGGCCGGTATTGGCCGGAAGCAAGCCAAAACCATTAACTTGGGCATGATGTACGGGATGGGCGTCAATAAACTGGCCGATCAGTTGGACATACCGGTTGAAGAAGCCAAGAGCTTGATTAACCAGTACCACGACCGCGTACCTTTTGTGAAAGGTTTGATGAACGGTGTGATGAACCGACTGAACGAAAAGGATGCGTCGGGATCGATCCGGTCTATCTTAGGCCGCAAGTGCCGCTTTGACCTGTGGGAGCCAGACAGCTTCGCCATGCACAAAGCCCTGCCTTACCGTGAAGCCATTAAAGAGTATGGGGATACCACGCGACTAAAGCGTGCGTTCACATACAAAGCCTTGAATCGCCTGATCCAAGCGTCGGCGGCCGATATGACCAAGCAAGCGATGGTCAATATTTACAAGATGGGGCGTATCCCACTGGTGCAAGTGCATGATGAAATCGCCATGTCGGTCAAAGATAAAAACGAGGCATTAGAAATTGCAAACATCATGGAGTCTGCGGTACCTTTGGAAGTACCTAACAAGTGCGATGTAGAAATCGGACCCAGTTGGGGCGAAGCAGTTTAAGCTAACTGTTTTGATTTCATTTGACTCCCTTGATTATTGCCGCCCTTCGGGGCGGCTTTTTTATGCCTGAACGCCCAAAACTGTACATAATCTTGTATGTTCCCATAGGTTCGCATATAATCGCAGATAAATGAGGAGAGCTTTATGGATACCCAACGTTGGAAAAGCGTCCTTGTGCCTCGAGATGTGTATGAAGACATCAAAGAAATCGCTCAAGCCGAAGGCCGAACGATTTCTGGGCAACTGCGACTGATTTTTGAAACCTACATTGAGAAAGGTTTCGACAAAAAGCATTCGTATGACCCGAAGAAAGACCCGCGGCGCATGAACGTTTATGATTAAATTTGATCCAGACTTTATTTGGATCGTGCCGCTGATCGTGGCAGGACTATACGCAACCCACTGGTTGTACTTTGAGGCGATACGATGACGAAGTTTGATAACCCAATCGACGCGTTTGACGAACTGGAGTTCATCGTCCGCGAAACACGGCTCACGCACCGCTTATTAAAAGATAAAAAAGGCAAATACTTTGTCAGCGGCGGCGGATACAACCCCAAAGGTTCAACGATCATGGTTGCGGAGATGAACTGCCGTGTTGTTTCTTAGACGGCTGTATCTGCGTTATCTGATGGCCAAGACCCGTCGGCTGTTGAAGAAGGCCGCACGCGTCGAAGAAAAAGCCATCTGGTTGGAGATGAGGATGCGCGATGAACTCAAGCGATAAACCGACAGAAGAACAACTGGATCTGAACCCCCAACCACTAGAAAACGAATTGAGCGACGCCGTCGGCGAACGACTGCGAAACAATCAATGCCCGCGTTGCATGGGAGACCTTGCGCGGATCACGGATCACGGTTCTACTGCGCGATATTGTTTTCAATGCCGCATGACCGTTATCGATAATTTAAAAGGAAATTAGTATGAAGAAGATGATTGCATTTGCCGTGCTTATCATGAGCGTACAGGCAGAAGCGGCTTGCCGTTGGGTTTGGGTAGATCACGACTATAATACAATGACGCCGGCGATCCGAAAGCAGGTCTGTAATAACACGCTTGATCTGCCCGCGATTCAAAGCCCAAGTATCCGGCCTATTCAGCAACCTCAGATCCGACCCTTGCCAAGCGTGGGGTTACCGCCCCTAGGAACCTCCAGTTGCCGGACAGAAAGCGTTTATGAGTACGGACGTTGGGTCAACAAAAGAATTTGCCGGTGACGGGTGGACAAAAAAGCACAGATCGTCCATGACTTGGCCGTTAAGGCCGGTGTCCGATACATTGAAGGCATGGAGCTTTGCAACGGCCGGCCTTACATCGGATATCTCGACGAACTGACAGAATTTGCGCGCCTTGTGGGCGAGATTGCCAGAGAAAGTGAAAGAAAACGTTTGCAAAGTTCTCATAAGGCGATATAGTTTGCACAACTATTCCCGTAGTTGACCCCAAGCCCCGAGTCGTCCTCCAATGACTCGGGGCTTTTTTTCGTCTGGGGTGTTGACATGTATGCGATAAACGACTAACTTCCGAATCTCAACTACACGGGAGAACCGAAATGAACCAGAATGAATGGGTTGAAAAGCACAACGAAATGGTGGCCAAGCATAACAAGCGAGTGGCCTCGATCCGCGACACACGGCTACCAAAATCTTGCGTAGATGCCCTTGATGAAACGATGAAGGTCTTGGATCAGGTGCATGAATCGTTGATTGATGGGGTATGCCACGGCTACCACCCACTAACGCTCGACGATATCGTCCGTCTAACAACAGCCTTGCAGAAACTCAAAGCCGAGTTCAATCCACGGGAGATGCGGTAATGGAAGCAGAAACACAGCGTTTGTTAAGCCTCGCCTTGTATTATGTCGAAGCGTCTTTGAAAGACATGCAGTACAAATCGTCTGGTGAAGATATTGTAAGTTTCAATATGGACACCAACGGTACGCCTTGTTTTGACTCTAAGGAAGAGTTGTCTGAATACTTGGACACCATGCGGGATTACGTCAACGAACTGAAGGGAGTTGTGAAATGAAAAAGCAATATCGCGTTCGCGTCACAACCTACTTTCCAAGCTTTGTTGTGGAAGCCGACAACGAAGAACAGGCAAAAGAATTAGCCTACATCATGCCTTGGCCGCACGCCGATGCGTGCAGTTTCTTTGAAGTCGAAGAAGATAAGGAGGACGACGATGACAATAATGACTGATCTCGAGCGCGTTGAACTGAAACAACTCCGTCTGCAAACCAAAGCCTTGCGGGAAGAAATTGCAGAATTGAAAGAACGTCTCGGAGCCATGCAAGCGCCGGTGACGGTTCAAGAGTTGATGGAAGCAATGGCATCCGTCGTGGACGACGACATGCCAGTGTATGTCTACGACCTAACGACCGAGGAAAGCTATCCGCTGATCATGGTTGATCCGACAATTAGCGACCGGATCGACCTCAACTTCCGGTCAGAACAGGTATAATAAGGACATGGAAAAACGACCCACTATCGAAAGGGACTACGCCGGTTTGTTGACCGGCCAGTCCTGCTACGACTTCTGCCTCTTTGTTTCCGAAGACTATGAGATGAAAGGCGAGCATGAACTCGCACTCGACTGGCTCGCCGAAGCCAATCTCTACAAAATGGAACTCGAACTGGGTATGAAGTCCCACAATCTAAACCCCATGATCGAAGAAGAAATGGCCAAGGATCACGATGCGTGGCTCACGGTCACCGTCTCTTGGCAAGATCGACTCAAGCAATGGGAGATAGATCAAGAGGCTTCTTACAAGAAGAAATTGGAACGGCAGATGGAACGCGCAAAATCGGCAAAATGTGAGGAATCACAGAAAGCGGCGTAACTTTTACAGATTGTGTAACAACGGGAAAAGCTCCGGAGTCCACGGCTCACGGGGCTTTCTTGTTTTTGGTTACAAAAATTACATGTTACTTATATGGCTCAGAAATTATAAAAATATTTTTTTGAAAAAATGGCCGTAACCGGTGTAACCGTGTAACCAAATCGCTCTATCCTATATGTAGCAAGACTTTCAGAGGTTACATAAACTGTTACACCATGTAACTACAAATATGTAACCAACAAATGAATAAATCAAAAGTGCGTTAGGCGGGGG
>Ga0209138_1000904_pt1 | contig 26923 bp, 28 predicted proteins | sample SaaInl3SG_22_DNA_FD_184645 | JGI IMG/M metagenome (GOLD analysis project Ga0209138, IMG submission 184645) | Marine microbial communities from expanding oxygen minimum zones in the Saanich Inlet - ESP_153SG_22_DNA (SPAdes) (version 2) | ecosystem: Environmental > Aquatic > Marine > Intertidal...
CAATGAACCCGCGAAGTGCAGGTTGAGTAGACTGTGGATTCAGGTAATCAGCCTCATCGAGGATGACAACTTTGACTCCGCCTTGAAGTGACACAGAAGACGCAAACTGCTTAATCTTACCACGAAGCGTATCAATGTTACCTTCTTCGGATCCGTTTATAACGATGTAGTCAAGAGCCAGCTGATTACACAGTGCCTTTGCAACGGTTGTCTTACCGACACCGGCAGTACCCGAGAACATCATGTTAGGAAATTGGTCTTTCGCTAACATGTCCTTAAAGATACCTTTAGGACCTTTAGGTAAGATACACTCATCAATAGTTTTAGGTCGATACTTCTCGACCCATAGGAAATCAGACATTCAAATACTCCATAATATAAAGGTCTATTATAACACACTTCCGCTTGCAAGTACAATCTTACATATGTGTTCTAATCTTTCAATGTGTTCATAAGCTCGCCATGGCGTGGTATCAACTGCGACAACACCATGACCTTTGATGCCAACAATATCGTGCTTGATACTATCACCATCTACACCGATATTGGCAATGACTTGGTTCGCTAGTTCCTGTGAGATGGGCGGTACATCAGGAACATTTGGTGCAACCGAGGTATATCGTCCTAGTTCTGGAAAGCTTTCAACCAATGTGTTGAGTTCGATTCCTCTATGCATAGCAGCAACACAGTATGTAGGATGCAAATGAACTACGATCCTTGTGTCGGCATCACCGATATTCTTTTGTAGTCCAAGGTGCATCGGCCACTCACCTGATGGGACCAGGTTAGACGAGATGTCGGTGTACTCATAGCAATCGCTGTTATGTTCAAGTGTCAGCTTTTTCCACTGATCAGGTTGAAGTGTTTGCTTCCGAACACCGGATGGTGTGATCCATAAATGATCCCGGTCACGGTTGCGAACAGATATGTTACCATCGCGGGCCGTGATCCAGTTTCTTTGGTAGGCACGATCAAGAAGATCGCAACAAGTTTCTAACATATATTACTCCGTTATGGCCTCGCCGACTGGACTTGAACCAGTAACCTACAGCTTAGAAGGCTGTTGCACTATCCGATTGTGCTACGACGAGATGGCTGGCGTAGTAGGGCTCGAACCTACGACCGAAGGATTAACAGTCCTTTGCTCTACCAACTGAGCTATACGCCAATAAACTAGTAGGCATTTTTACAACATACCCAGGTTGCTTCCTAAGGAGAAACATCATGGAAGTTATTTGAAGAGTTCCTCATAGAGGTTTTCGATCTCTTCGTGTTCTGTCTGTAGCTTAGTAAATGTTTGCTTATGGTACACAGTAGCTACTTTACTGATGTACTGTTTTTTGATACCAAGTGCATCAGCAAGAGTATCTATAGTATCTTTCTGGAAGTCTTTCTCGGCATCAACACGTGTCATCGAGTTAGATAACTCTTTGATACCATCAAGCAGCTTCTGCTTATCAGTCGGACTGCTCAGCATCAGTAGCATCCTCTTCAGTGTCATCTTGTGATTTGCTATTCGCTTTGACGAAAGCTTCGAGTTTGTCTCGAACGTTGCCGACATTAGTAAGTTCACTCCCTTTGAATGCACCTCGTGTTGTGCAGACATCAATTATATTGAGCAGAAACGCTAGATCTGCCATACCAAGTGCAGGTGCTTGTTGCTCCTGCGTTACTTCTTCTGTCATATTATCCTCCGAACTTAGAAGTCTTTTCCAAAGCTACCCAATACTCGATTGGCGTATTTAGGTTTTTAAAGTGTGAGATCAACTTAGATGAGATCTCAACAAAGTAATCACCAGCCACAAACTTAAAGTTGCCGATGTTGAATACGATCTTGAACGCTTCTTCTGGTCGAGTAACCTCAGACAGCTCAAGCTCAAACGAGTTAGCAGTAGGATCACGATCATCAGTTACCTTGACCGTCACACCTGTACCATCTTCATCACCGGTCACAACTACGTCTGTGACACCAAGGGCTGACGACGCCTTACGAAGTGCATTCATGTCATCTTGAGTGAGCGAGAATGTCACGTCGACAGATGGAAGCTGAATGTCCTTCGCAGGAGACGTCAGAATTGATGGATCAGAAAAGAAGTACTTAACCGATCGGCGATCCTGCCTGATGATAGCCGATGAGTTGTTTTCAGCAACACTCAACTCGGGATCATCAAACATACCTACAACACCAAGGAACTCATTCAAATCGTAGATGCCAAACCCTACGTTGAATGCTTCTGTTACTGTGGCTGTAGCAAGGATGTTCTTTGCCTCACTGATAGTCTTAATCTTGTCACCTGGCTGGATCACAAGATTCGAATTAATTGACGCGAAGTTCTTGAGTACTCCGAGCGTGTCATTGTTTAGCTTCATATCAAAGTCCTGTTTTCGTAATCATATGGTATATTATACACCGGTTTTTCTGGTTTGTACATCACTTTTTTTATCGGATTCAACCAAGAACATGAGAGAACAAATCGCATGAGCGAGATGGTTAATACCAGTCTCGGGATCATACTTCTCACCTTGCATGTATGAGGAGATATGACGCAAGGCAGCTGCCTGATACCGAATGTCCTCTACATGTTCCCAGTTGAAACGGTCGTACTTCGCAGCTCCGTACGTAAGTACTTTAACTACCTCATCAAGTGCCGCGAACGGCACCAGTGAGTAATCAGGCTTTTCGCCGTCATGTTTGATTCCTTTAGCCATTCAATGCCTCATTTAATGCATCTTCAATAGATGGCTGTTGTTGCTCTGTAACACTTGCACTTGCATCAACCTTAGTGTAGAGGTCAATGAAGGCTTCCTTCGTATCCTCGTCGAAACGATTCACACAAAGCTGAATAGCCTTGATTTTGTCGTTGAAGATCGAGAAAGACTGAATGATGTGACACAGACGACGAGTTGAAATCACCTCTTCGACACCACCATCTTCGTAAGTCTTACGAATGGTCTCAGCCCACTGGACAAGCTTGTCGGCAAAGTCATCATCTACCTTACTGAACTTCTCCATATGCTTCTTGAGAATCTTCTTCTCGACAGCAACAGTAGGATATGGTTGCTCAACCGTGATAGTGAAACGCTCGAGGAACGCTTCGTCAATGATTGTAGCAGCAATAAACTTACCGTCTTCTGAACCCTTACCTTTGGTATTGGCAGTAGAGATGACGTTGAAACCAGCAGCTGGCTTGATGACCTCACCAGTCTTCTTGATGACAATTGGCTTGCCTTCGAGAACACCTTGTAGACACATGATCTTGTTAGAACCACGATCAAGTTCGTCAATCAAGAGAATCGCACCTGATTCCATTGCTTTGATGACAGGACCTTTTGAGAACACGGTCTCGCCGTCAATCAACCGGAATCCACCAATCAAATCGTCCTCGTCAGTCTCAGGAGAGATCTGAACACGTACATACTCACGATTCAAGCGAGCACATGCTTGCTCGATCATGAAGGTCTTACCATTACCTGACAGACCAGTGACATACGTAGGATAGAAGACACCTGAGCGAATGATCGCTTCGATATCTTTGTAGTTGCCCCACGGTACGTATGTAGGATCAGAATCCGGTACATACACTTCGTCATTGACAACTGACTGAACAGCTGCAGTCATCTTAGGTGATTCCTCTTTGTTACGGAAAGGAACGACTGCTGCCTCGAGGTTATAGACACCACGACGAACCTTAGGGTATGACGTAGTATACTTATACGATTCACCAGCAGAAATGCCAAGCCCTTCTGCAAGAGCTTGCACTGTCTTTGGAAAGAACTCAGTCTGATCGGGATAACGCTTTGCAAGCGCCTCGGAAAGGGTACGTTCAATCAAATTCATAATATAGTCTCCTCATTGATTATGGTACCATTCTACACCAGAACGACAACCATGTACACACTTTTTTTTAAAAAAGTTGATAATATATTTTTATCAATACGGCTCAGGCGATTACCTGAGCGAATTGAGTTGCGAACACACGGTTCGTCTTTTTAGAACCAGCAAACTTCTTGAAGGCTCTTGTGATCTCTCCTTTCTTAGCATTCTCAGATACCTCGAACTCGTCTTCATCAGTATTGAGTGTACCACCTGACGACTTCAGCACAAAGAACTTGTCGTAGCCAAGCGCATTATCAAATGATACGAACTTGTTCTTGTTGTACAGTTTACGGTACTCATTCATTTGAGTGTCATCTACGAATGATTCAGCTGCATCCCATACAGCACCACGGAAGTCATAAGTCCGTGCAGCAAGGAAGTAACCGATCATCGTGTGCTTCTTGCGCATGTAGGCCATGAGGTTACGAGTAACGTTACGTGTCGTATTCACCTTAATGACAGCTTCACGCATCTGAATAGCGTAGCCCTTTGTATTCACTGTAGCATGTGGGTCACGCGCATAGTAGATGCTGTTTGCGGCACCGTCAGTCAAGAACACGACAGTCGTCTTTTGAAGGTTGTACTTCTTCTTGAAGTCATCTGCAAGGATCTCAACGGCCATGATTGTTTCATTGAGTGGGGTGCCACCCATATTTTCGAACTTGCTACGATACAGTTGGCTGCGGTAGTAGTCACCACGTGCGGCAGCTTGCTTGAACAAACCAAAGTACGCTTCCTCATATGTTTGCTTCTTGAATGTAGAAGAAAGCAGGTGGCACATTGTCACACCAGTGTGGTCGACTTGGCCACACTGAGGAGCAGTCATCTGGCGATCACCATTTGCCGATGTAAAGCTATATACGTCAAATGGGATATTCACCTTCTTACAGAAGGATGCAAGGACCAAGGTCTGCTTGATCACGTCACCTATGACGTCACCCATAGATCCTGAGTAGTCAATAACCATGACCATTCCGTGAGACTTGGCATCCGCAAGGTTAGTAACACGCTTGAAGATATCATCAGCAAACTTGTAGTTGTACAGCTTATCAACATTGAGTGAACCAGACCGTGCAGTCTGCGCTCGTTGAGTTTGGTAAGCAGCCTTACGCATCTCAAACTCCTTCGCCATTAGATTGACGAAACGCTTGGTATCAGTATTGAAAGCCTTGTAGTCAAACTCAATCTGTGATTCTTCGTCATCACGCATGTGAATGAGTTTAGAAATATACGTGTACATCTCTCTACGTGCTGGCAGAATGTCATCGATTTTGACAACAATGTCATTGAGCTGTTGACGAGTCAACTGTCGAAGATACTGTGGTTGGCAACCGTCATTCGTATCAAGCAGTTCATCTTCACGTGCACGGAAGTTCTCGTCAGTAGTTACGCGGGTTGGATCACTCGCTTCATTCGTACGATCTTGATCGTCTTTACGAACCGCAGACTCAACTTTCTCTTTCTCTAAATCATCGTCTTTGTTGCCGCCAGCTGCGCCAGCTTCTTGAGTAGATTGATTCTCGCCTTCAGAATCTCCGTCTCGAGATTCGTCTGAATTACCATCAACGTCGTCGTTGGTAGATTCGGTATTAGCGTTAGAATCGAGTGAATCAGATTCAGTAGGGTCAGCTGGATCTTGACCAGGAACTGTCTGATTCTGATCTTGTTCAGCGCTTTCATCTTTTTTTCCTTTCAGGTATTCGAATAACGCACGTGCAGCTGCAACGACGTCATCCCATGTTGTAGCATTGAACGCCATGTCAACATATGGCTGCTCTTCTGAGGTGTAGGATACTTCAACCAGATCACGTAGCTTTGCTTTCAGATTGATACGATCCATAAGACCGAGAGTTGATACGTCTTTACCCTCAATGCCGAAGAAGTCATCCTTGTCAAGGACAGAGTAACCACGCTTGAACGATGCGACCAAACCAGGATACTTAGCTTGGATCATACGCTCGATGCGAATGTCTTCTACAACATTGAGAAAAGCCCGAGGGATGCCTTCGACGTCAATCGTAGAATCATGCCATCCCTCAGAAGGAGTAAAGAGTGCGTGGCCGACTTCGTGGCCAACAAGAAGATCGTAGACATCCTTGCCCTTGTCTTTCCACAGAGGAAGACCGAGAACACGATTCTCTACGTCAAAATAAGCTGTATGATAGTTGCCATGCTGGACCGTGATATTCTCACGAGCGAGCAGCTTAGCTAGTACCGATTGTTTTTGAAAGTCCATAAGCACCTCATCAATTTATGTATCCATTCTACAATACTGGGAGGTGTTTGTACACAGTTATTTTCGCTTTTTTTGAATATTTTTTGGAACAGGTGTAGTTCCATTTCGGAACTAATTCACCTTCATAACCGAGAAATTATGGTCTTTCGTGAACTCAATCTTAGACCTGAACTTGCCATCCAACATATCACCCTTATGAGATATGACGAACACGTTCGTATCATCTTCAAGTGATCCTAGGATCTTTATCAGACTATCCACACCATCATGATCCAGTGATGAATCAAATGTCTCATCCAGGATCAGTAGGTTTGTAGCAGCCGAGTTCTTCATCTTTGCGATCTGACGCCATGTGAACAGAAGTGCCAAGTCAATCCGTTGCTTCTCACCTTCAGAGAAGGATGCATAGTTAAACTGATCACGGTACCGTGACTTGATTGTCTCGGTAAAGTTCTCATCTAGATTGAATTGAACAAAGAAGTCAAGGATCTGTAAGTACTTGTTGACAAGGGTATTCATCACAGGCAGATACTCCTTGATGATCTTTGTCTTGATACCAGTGTCCTTAAGCATCTCCATACATGCATCATAGTATGTACGTTGATCCACCATCTCAAGCTTACGCTCACCAAGTGTGTCACGGTTTTCTACCAGATCATTCAGAGTAGAGTTTGCTTTTGATACGTCACCCTCTTTACCTTCTAGGTTGGCAATATCATTTTCGATAGCAGATACCTGTCGTTGAAGCCGTGCGATGGTTGTATTGTTAGCATGTATTGTCGATTGTTTTTCTCTGATATCGGAAAGGTCTGAGCTGATCTTTTCAATATCCGATTCCAAAGCAGTAGATCTTTCAGAGGCATGTTCCATCCCTTCTTGAAGTTCAGACGCCTTAGCTTGTGCTGACTTGACTTTGGTTTGCTTAAGTTCTGAACTAATATCCTGGGAACACGAGGGGCAGCTATCGTTCTCTTCATAGAACTTTGCTTCTTTGACAAGAGCCTTGATTTGTGTTTTAAACTCTGTCTCGTATTCAAGTACCTTTTGCCTTTTGCTGTTGAGGGACTTGAGGCTGCTTTCGAGCTGAGGATGTTGCTCTTCAATGATCGTCGATAGCTCAGAGTTCGTGAGCTGTAGCTTAGCCGCTTCAGACGTAAGCTCAGTGATCTCTGCTTGCTTCGACCGTATCGACTCATCATTAAGGTCTGTGACTTCACGGATGTACTTCCTCTGTAGGTTAATCTTCTCTTTGATCAGCTCTAGCTGATAGTTTGCATCTTTCAGATCATCCTTTAGCTTTTGAGACTTCTCCTTGATAATGTTGTTCATCTTTGAGAAGATGTTAATATCAAGTAGGTCCTCGATGACTTCACGACGATGACCGGCAGGAAGCTGCATAAAAGGAATAAATGATGATGATCCTAGCACCACGATCTGGTGGAAGGACTTGTGATTCAGTTTAAGAATGTTTTGTTCAAGGAACTTCTGATAGTCACGAGCATTTGACTCTTGGTTAATCATCTGTCCGTTCTGATAGATCTCAAACTTGCCAGGCTTGATACCACGGTGCACGATGAACTCATGTTGGCCAACAGTAAAGTGAACCTCAACGGCACACTGTTTATTGTTGATTGAGTTAACGAGTTGAGGCTTTTTGATATCACGATGTGGTTTACCAAACAAGGCAAACGATAATGCGTCTAGCAGTGTAGACTTACCGGCACCGTTTTGACCAACAATGAGAGTTGATGGTGATCGATCAAGCTGCACCTCTGTGAACTTGTCACCTGTCGATAAGAAGTTCTTCCATTTGATACTACGAAATTTAATCATGCAATTTCCATATTCTGTGCTTCGATATAGATGCCACGCATAATGCCTTTGATCTTCTCTTTATCAAGCTCTGTTTCAACGTTTTCTACGTACATATTCAGTAGTTCACTGGTATCCTCAACCGAGATACCTTCATCATCGACGTTAGTGCCAACGAATTCATCAAAGGTCTCTGCAATCTTCAGATCGTGTACACCCAACTGGTTGATCCGATCAATAAACCGATCAAAGGTGAAAGGATCCTCTTTCTTCAGAACAACGACCTTCACGAACTTGTTCTTTAGGTGACCTACATCTATACTATTATAATCCATTTTCGAGTCATCGTACATCACTTTTTCAAACATAGTGATTGGATTATACACCATCTCAAGCTGGCGTGAATCAGTATCAAATACATGAAAGTACTTCGGATCGTGAGCATCTGCCCATGTGAACTCGAGTTGTGATCCAAGGTATGTGATATTGCCTTGAGTTGAACGTGTATGGAAGTGACCAGACAAGACTAGGTCAAACCGTGAGAACGTAGATGCATCCATGCCGTGAGTATTCTTGATGCCTTTCATCATATCGAACCCATTGAGTTCTAAGTGACCCATGAGTACAGATGACTTACACGACTCAATAAACTTGAGTGAGTCAGCGTAGTTCTGGTTGTTAATCCATGGCAGCAATGCGATAGGACAACCACCGTACTCGAGTACCTTTGGATCCATCACGATGTTAACTTCGTTCATATAATGTCCCATCAATTCCTTGAGTGAACATAACTCATTTGTGTTCTTGTAGTAAACGTCGTGGTTACCTGGAATGATATCCATCGTAATACCATACTCACGTAGCTTATCTAGGAAATGTGCACGGTTCTCATTGAGAGCCTTGAAGTTGATATACTTACGATGGTCGTAGTAATCGCCTAGGTGCAAGATGTGTTTGATGTCGTTTTCTAACAGATATGGAAAGAACACATCTTCATAGAACTGACGCTGGTACTCAATAAAGATATCAGATGAGTTTCGTACACCACAATGTGTATCATTCAGTATTGCTAATTTCATTTAATATATTCCGTTCTGGTGTCCTGTCAATAATAGCTTCATCCCATAAACAGCTCAAGACCCTTTTTCTTGGCTTCCTTGTCACGTTGCTTTTCTTCCTTTGCAAAGTCTTTGATTACAGAATCAGAGTGCTTGACCTTCTCGATACGTCCACGTAGTTCATCAACAAACATACGTTCAGCTGAGTGGTGTCCATCATCGTGTTCACCGTATGCGATTAGGTCTTCAATACCTGCCTTCTCAATGAACTTAAACTTAACGTCTTGCTGCTTCTTCTCTTTTGCAATTCGACGTAGAAAGGCGTAGTAACAGATCTGGGTAAAATATGCGAATGCGTTAGGGTTACCAGTACGAGTAGCAGCTTCAATATTGTAATTTAGCACGGCCTTGAGACAGTTCTCAACGGCATCCATGACCATCTCTTCTCGGTAGGTATACCGAATAAAGTTGCTCTTGTGTGATAGACCTTCTGATATCTTGAGGAAGCAGGTTGCAATGTAGTTCGGTACCTTCGGTACCTCACTGCCTTCGGCTTCTGCTTGGTTGACTTGTTTTACATAATCGACAACAGCAAGGGAGAACTCCTTGTTATTGACGTAATGCGGCTTATCCTTGGGTTTCATTCATTACTCCTGGTATATCTTTATGGTATATTATAAACCATATCTCAGAAAAAGTACATATAAAAATAATACTAAAAAGGGGTGTACAAATCCTCCTTTTTGTGATATAATAGAGAGGTGCTCAGGGGGAAGGGGAGTATACCATTAATGGAATGTCTTAGGTCCACTCTTCTTAGTTTCAACAACTTCAGTTGGTTCATCATCTTGTTCAAGTGTTCCTAGACAGTAGTTAATGTATGTCTCTTTGATATCATCAGTCACTTCACACGATGCAATCACATGGAGTGATGAGATCTGAATGATATTATGTTTTGATACTGGCATGTAGTCAGACATGTAGTACCGTTCCTTACCAGCATCAGCATCAAAGACTGACTGCATGAGTACTGGTCTCTCGACGAGGATATTCAATCTTTCGGCATCTAAGTCATTGATCAGTCCAATTAACTCTTCGCCTGACGCCAATTTCATATGGCGAATGTTTAGTTCTGATATCTCATCAATCATAAAGGAATCTCATAGATTTTGTATTTGAATTTCTCTTTAGTATATATCTTTATTCGTTCAGCGGCATGGGTAAGTGTGTAGTTCTTGAAGGATTTCCAGGCAATGTCATCTGCCACATCGTAGAGTTTCGTTGCTCTTCCGTCATCTGATTTACGAAGTCCCCTACCGATGGACTGTAGAATCTTGATTTGGGATTTAGAAGGGCTAGCAAAAACAACAACATGAAGATTCCTAATATTGACACCAGTGGAAAAGGTTCCGAGTGATGCAACGATGACTGCATTCTTCTCAGTCTCCGTGATCCGCCGTACTTCCTCGCGTACGTCGACGCCTGTCTCGCCCGATACATAGAATATTTTTCGTCTACGGTGAGCTTTTTCTTTAATCTGTTCGTATAGTGGCTTGCCGTGTTTCTCGACGTATTGGAATAAGACGAGCGTGTTACCATCTTGATCCAGAGCCAGATTGCTAATAAATGCATTACGTTTTTCATGTCTTACGATATAGTCCATCTCGTCCTGGTACTTCTTCTTTCCCCATTTCCTTCTTACCTCTTCGGGGTACTTCATGAGTAGCACAGAGATATCAAGATCTGAAAGAGCACCAGTGTCCATCAGTGTTTTTGTTGTAGTCACATAATATGCTGGACCAAACAAACCTTCGAGGACAAGCTTGTGTGTCTGTGTCCCGTCAAGAGTACCAGTTGTACCGAACCGATACTCTGCATCCTTCATATTCGATAGGATTGTTGTGAGTGATTTAGCTTTAAAGTTGTGTGCCTCATCACCAAATACACAACCAAACTGCTCAAACCACGGTGACTTTAGCTTATAGATAGACTGCCAAGTCGTAATGATTACCCGCTCGTGATTCGCGAACTTAGGTTGCCCGGCGTAGATAAGGTGACAAAGGTTTTCAGCATCGAAACTATCATCATGTTGGCTGTAGTCCATAAAGTCAGAGTACATCTGCCTAACCAAGGATGTGGTCGGTACAACAATGATTGCTCTCTTGTCGTGATTAGCAAGGTACCATCGCAGAATACAATAAATGATGAGCGACTTTCCAGATGCTGTAGGTGATACAAGAAGGCCCCGTTTCTGACTGAGACCGTGTTGGATCGCATTGAGCTGATAATCACGTGGTTCAATCTTATTACCTGATGCTGTGAGTGTGAGATCCCTAATGTATGACATATCTACTGGTGTGTCGGTTGACGGCAAACCATAGTAATTGTCATGCTCTAGTTCGATTTTGTAGTCTCGACCTTCGGCGTTTGCGAACTCTTCTACATACTTGTATAGTCCTGCATAGAGCTCTTTCTTACGTGTATCGAACAAGCGGATCTTACCATCCCATATCTTGTTCTTGTATGCAGGCATAAACTTATATCCGGGTACAAAGAATGTAAAGAAGTCACAAAGCTCGTTTGCAACTGACGGATCACACTCGATATGGAGAAACGCGTGATTCTTCTTTCGTACTCGAATAATATCCATTATATTCCTGATTCAAACTTACGCCATTCGATCATGTTCTTAATCGATTGGTGTCTCCACCTCAGCGTGTTAATAATCTCTTCTAGTGTATCTATGCTTACTTTCAGGTACTCAATTTTCTGTTTCGCTTTGATGATATCGTCATCAGAGTCATAGTAGAAATCCATCTCACCTTTGAGTGGTTTACTCAGTCCATTGAATGGATCATACGACCAACCACGTTCATTCATTTCTTCCTGAGTCATTTTGCCGTTATAATAAAGCCACTTGTCTTTGAGAAGCACACGCAAGTCTGCATCACGCTTCTTTAGTTGTAGCTTGGTTACAGTCAATAGCTGTAAGTATTTTCCGTGGAGCTTTGCAGTATCACGAGAAGCGTCATCAAGCTTAAACTCGTCGATCTGACAATCCTTTTCCCACATTTCAAGTATCTGGTCGATATTCATCATATAGCCTTTATTGTATAAAACACTTTACATTGTATCACATAAGATATACAATGTAAACTATATATTACAGAAATTTAAAGTAACTGTATTGGAATGTCACGGCAGCAATCAAGTATGCGGTGTCTGTGACAGTCGTATCAAATGGTAGAGAGCTTAGATTGGTGGGATAGGCATCAACGAACTGAATCTCTTGTGCAACATTATTGGCCGATGATAGAATCTGTAGAGTCATATCACGTGTCTTGCGCTCGGCCTTTGTGTCAGTTTGTGTGACCAAACCGATCATCCAATCATGAATCTCTTTGTAGTTGACAAGCTGTTCATCAACTAGGAATGTCAGGTCAAAGATACCATAGTCCACCTTGTCAGGCATCGCAGTGATATTTCGTTGTGGTGTATTGAATACTGCACCAGTCACTGACATATCAGGAAGCGCAGCGGTTTGAATGAAGTACTGTGCATTCTTGTACTTCTTATTATCGATTAGCAGCTTAAACCCAGCAGGATTCACAAACGTGAGATTATCAACTGGTGAGGTCGTAGCTTCTTCTTTAAAGTTTACATTAATTTCGTATGGCATAACACATCTCCATTATACCACTATTTATACGTGAAAAAAGAAAGGGGCCCGAAGGCCCCAATCAATGTAGTTGTACTACTAATTACTCGCCGAGAATGTTGTTCACAGCGAAGATACGGTAGTACTGGTTCTGACGAGCAGCACCGACATCGTCTTGTGGAGCAGACTGTACGAATGGGTTTGCAACCATACCGTAACGAGTCTTGAAGCCGATCTTAGGCTGGAAGTTCTGCTCACCAACCGCACGAACCATGGTCAATGGTACGTATGGGCAGTAGAACAAACCAGCGTCATATGCGTTAGTACCACGGTAACCAACAGTGATGTAGTTACGTGTTGCATATGGATCGATGTACACACGTGTACGACCGTTCAGGACACCAGCGAAGGTGTTTCCAGTGTCGTCAACATTCAACTGAGTTGACAGAGCTGGAGTGTAGTCAAGCATACCAGCTGCAACAAGTGCAGAAGCTACGTCTGAAGACACGAGGATGAAGTTACCCTTACCACGACGAGTTTCTTTCGCGATAACGTTTGCTTCACGCTCGATCTGTACGATCAAGCCCTTGTACTTCTCAACTGACCAACGACCATCAGCGTCAGTGTTCAAGTCGAACACACCAGCAGCAGTCAAGTCAGTTTGCTGTGCACCAAGCTTCGCACGTGAGTTGATAGTACGTACCACTTCACGGTTGATTTCAGCAAGGATCTCAGCTGACAGGATGTTAGCAAGCTCTGCTTCAGCATCCAAGCCGTGAACAGCTTTAAGATCCTGAGCAAGTTCCATTGTGTACTCTGCTTTCAAAGCACGTGAACGAGCTGTAACAGTTGCTTTTTCGATTGTGAATGACATTTCACCGAAAGCGTTAGTTGAAGAATCACCTAATGCTTCTGCTTCAGCAGTAGTCATACCACCACCAAGACCGAAGTCATCAGCAAGTGTGTCAGTGTTTGAGTCAGTCGCTGCACCAGCACCTGGGAGTGAAGAAGAATCACCACCGTGAGTACCATTCTTGACAGTACCAGTGTTACCGTTGAATGAGCTCGAGCTGTAGTCAGTGTCAGCTTCGTTGAACAAAGCTTCAGTAGCGGCAACACGATCAGCGTTGTCGTTGTACTTAGACTTCATAGCGAAGATCAGGCCAGTAGGACCTGTCATTGGCTGAACACCAGCAATGTCATATGCAATCAAGTTAGGCATTGCACGACGTACGAGTGAGATGAGGATTGGATCCCAGTTATTGATTGCACCAGTACCACCAGAGGTAGCGTTAGTAGGTGCAGCTTCGTTCAGCTGGAATGACTGTTGCGCACGCTCTTCAGCGAGTGCATTCTCTGTGTTTTCTAGGAGCTGAGCCGTAACAGTTTTACGGAAGCTGTCCTTGAATTCAGGAGCTTCTGAGGATTCCAATACAGGACCCCACTTCTCCATTACCTTTTCTGCGTTGAACATTTTTATTGTTCTCCTATGGGTTACTTAGTTTTAAGTGCGTCAAGATAACGCTGCATCATTGGAGATACAGTGACTTCGTCAGCTGAATCTTCGATTTGCGCTTCTTCGCTGATTACATCAGCTTTAGTTTCTTTGAAGTATGATTCCTTGATAGTCTCAACCTTAGAGGCAAAAGCTTCTTCGGATTCGAAATCAACATCTTCAACTAATGACTTGAGCTTTTCAGCTTGAGTCTCAGACAGTCCAGTGGCTGACTCACGGATGATAGCTTCGCGCTTTAAAACCTTTACAGATTCGTTCAGCTCGATGTTAGCATCTACGTGCGAAGTCACTTGCTCTTCGAGTTCTTCTACTTTCGTAGCGAGTTCGTCGACCAGGTCAACTTTGCTTTCTGGTACTTCAATGTAGTGCTCAGTGAACACAGCTTGAAGTTGAGTCATAAAGCTTTCAGCGATTTCGGTACGTAGACCGCTCTCGACTGCAAGCTTGTTGTCGTCCATCCACTGTTCTACCACGTAGTTTAGGTAGCCATCGACTTTTTCAACAAGGTCATTCTGGATGCGTGCAGTTTCTTCTGCTAGCTCTTCAGCATAAGACTCTTCGAGACGCTCAACGTGCTCAGAAAGCTTAGACTTAAGTGCTGCTTCAAAAATTACAGATGCTTTGTCCTTGAAGCCTTCGCTCAAGGTTGCTTCTGAATCTGCAAGTGCATTCAGATCTTCTTCGAAGTTGGACTCCATGACTGCATCAGCGTCTTCTTCCCATGTGCCTTCACACATAGCTTCATACGCCTTCATCATTTCGTTCTTCTTCATTTTTGACATCTTGTTATACGCAGCCTGAAGCATTGCAGCTTTTGTCCTAGGCATTGGCTCAGCGTTGGACTTATCACCCTTACGCGCTGGCATTTGCTTCGTGACTTCTCCAGCGGCATCTACAGATGCTACTGAATCTTTTTCTGCTGTTTCAGGATTGTGCGCTTCTTCCAGTTCCTCGTCAGAAACTTCAACGTCTTCAACGAGTTCATCCTGGAGGTCGATGTCTTCGATCGTTTCGATCTTATTTTCAGACATGTTTGTACTCTCCTAACGAGTTAAAGTTTTGAGAGGAAATCTTTAAAGACTTTCATCTGAGTTTCCGCTAAGCGGTTAGATGGAGCCTTCTTGATCTCAGTCTCGAACTGTTCAATTTCTTGTGCTTTTAGGATTCCATTATCCCAAACCCATTCAACACCTTCCATGACTCCGTTGACAAACGCCTCGGGAGCAGAAGGATCTTGGACAATATCAACAGTAGCTAATTGAAAATCATTACCTACGTAGTTAACACCACCCTTTGACACAAGACTACCCATACCACGACTTGAGACACCGAGCTGAACGCCACCATCCATAAGACCTTCAACGATCTTACCCATAGGAGTGTTCAGAACCTGTGCCTTACCCACAACATTATTACCGTCCCATCTGAGATCAGTAATTTTGTGAGATACTTTATCCAAGTTAATGGTCGGACCATCAGGGTGATTTAACTCACCTACGGCACGACCCTTGGAAACCTGTTCGGTCACATACTTATTAACTGCACTTTCCATGACAGCTTTTGGGTATATACGACCATTACGATTCTTTGAATCAGCTTGCATGAAGATACCTTCGATGACATACTTGCGCTTGCCATCTTTCTCTTCTGTGATATAGTTGAGTTCGTTCTCAACATACTCAGTAATCAGCTTCATGCGTTACTTCCCCATCAAATCGGTAAATTCTTTTGCGGCCTTTTCGGCTTCCTTTGCAGACTTAAAGATATCTAATTGATCACCGTCCACATACGCAATAAACTGCCGTCCCTTTTGCGTGACAGCAGCGTCAAACTTTTGTTTTTTTCCGACCTTAAAAGTCTTTACAACCTTTTCACCAGCAGGCGCACGGAAAGCTTCACTCAGTTTCGTCTTCTGAAAATCCTTGAATTTCATCATTGTCGAAACTTTCCTCTTCGTCGTATTCTTCTTCAGTCTCTTGCATGTCAACTGGCTCTTCTGGAGCTCCAAATTGACTTGCCATCTCAATTCTCTTATCATCGAGTGATGTATTAATCTTATCACTCATGAGAGAACTAAATACATCATTTGCACTTGCTTTGTTGCCAGAACCAAGTGCATTAATTAAATCTTGTACATCAGCCATTTTATTCACCTCACGAAAATATTTATACGTTTTAAGATTTTAAACTTCTTCTTCGTCCTCTTCAGGACCTTCTTCTTCGATTTGTTTATCGATTTCTTCAACTTCTTTTTCATCCATGAACAAGACGTGTTTGCGCACCCATTCTTTCGAGAAGTACTTACCAGTGTAGTCGTCAATCTCACGTAGAGTACCAAGACGCTCACGTAGTAACTCAGTCTCTTTCAGTTCAGAGAAGTGTGTATCCTGGATGTAATCGATTGTAATATCCTGCTGCATCTCAGTCCACTCTTCTTCTGTAATCACACCTTTCAGAATGAGCTGAGTCTTGAGCAGGTCAATAAACAACCATGAGAACTTCTTACGTAAACGTCCAATAAACTTCTGGAACTTGAGCTCATCACGAGTAATCTCAGATGAACGACCAAGGCTAAACTGTGCCTCTTGCTCAAGACGGTTGACAGGTACATTTAATGATTTATATAGCTTCTTCTGAAAGTATACAATGTCATCGATCTGTCCAAGGTTCTCACCGCCAGGAAGTGTAGTAATCTCTGTACCACGACCACCTTCACGACGAGGCAACCAAAAGTCTTCTAGCATTGATTGGTGCTTTACACCATCTTTGAGCTCACCAGTCGATGCATCATACACTAGCTTGTTACGGTACTTCGCCATGATGTTACGCAGATATTCTTCTGCTTTACCTTTTGGTAGGTTACCAACATCAATATAAAAGATACGACGCTCAGGAGCACGTGACATACGATAGATGACAAGTGAGTCTTCCATCATACGAAGCTGGTTGACAGGCTTTAATGCTTTATGGAGATAAGAAAGTACACGCTTTCTTGATGGGTCAAGTACACCTGACGTCACATGTGTAATAGAGTCCTTTGCGATCTTGAGACCTTGCTGTGACTTTGACATGTTTTTGTCTTGGTAGATGTAGTACTCGTTTACACCTTTGATAATCTTCGCACCAGTCAGCGGATCTCGTTCTTCTTTGATCTCACGTACCTTACGAATCTTTGTTGGATCTACTGAACGAACTTCGAGTAGTCCACGCTTTGGATTCTTTTCGTCAATGATCTTATGGAAGTATAGACGTCCATCCACATACCATTTGCGGAAAAGATCGTGACCGTACCAGTTAAAGTTTAATAGCTCGACCACGTTATCGAATTCTTCTTGGATAAGTTTTTTAATACGATCTGGTTGATCCAAGTCATCCAGAACAAGGTTAACAGGAGCAGAGTCTTCATCAGACACGATTGCTTCATTAATGATATCTTCAATCGCAGCATCACATTCTGGATTCATTGCGATATCACGATACTTCATAATCATATCGGCTTCGGACTTCGCAGCCCCGCCGTCCATGTCTAAGTACTGGCCAAAGTAACCACCAGCATTCAGGACATATCCCGCACCGTTTTCTTCATCAGGAGCTACAAACGAAACCTTCTTCGCTTCTTCCTTTTCCTGGTTTTTTCGCTTTATTTCGAATCCAAATAATTCAGCCATTGCTTCCTTTACCTCATAGAATCAAGGGGAGACTTGCTCCCCTCTCATCCTATATATTACTACTTTTAGCTAGTAGTATTTGATTCCCAGTACTGTACTTGCAGCTCAACTGTGAACTCTTCGATCACGTTCTCAGAATCATAAGATACCTCGATCGGTGATACGTTAGTTGGGAAAGTACCGCGGAAGTCATAACGCTTCACGGACTCACCTTCTTTGTTGAGTTGCTCAACGATCATGTCAGCCTGATACTCAACAGGGTTAGTTAAACCTGTATTTGCATTGTGCTGATTGATTCCATTCATCCAACGCTCAAAAGAGTTGCGGATTGAGAAATCAGTGTCGTTGATAATAGTCACTGTCCATGGTTCAAACACACGATCACCAGCGATTTGAAGCTGACGACCACGGAATGGTACCATGATTGGGTTAATTGTTGAACCTGGTAGCTGAGCTGCCTTACACATGAAGGAAGTCAACTCAACATCACCTACTGCATAAGAAGGAAAGTTCAACGTTGCCTTAAAGAGGTTAGCGCGTGCACCGCCACCAACCAGTTTCGATTTGAAATCATCTACGCCGAGAATAGCCATTTTCTACTCCTTATTGTCCGACAATCTCACTGAACTCTACACCAGTACGTGTGGCGATGAAGTTAAGTGTGATAAAGTTAATTGAACGAGCAGGCTTGATGTAGATGTCAGCAACGAATTCGTTACGATCAACGACGTCTCCAGTGTTGTTTGTTTCGTCACAAACAACGAAGAAGTCAGTAAGACCACGACGACCTTTTACTTCACGTAAGAAGGGCTCAACCAAGTTACGGAACTGAGCACGCGTGAACTCATCGTTGAACTCAAACAACTGGAACTTAGCAGCAGTTGAGATAGCTTTTTCAAGCACGATGAACAAGCGACGTACGTTAACACGATCAAATGCTGATGGCTTGACCTGAGCAGTCTTGTCACCGAACAATACAGTACCTTCACCAGGGAAGGTAACGATTGGGTTGATTGACTTCAGATACAACTCATCACGATCTGCTTTCTTGGGGTTGTAGTTAATCTTAGTAATTCCACGAAGCTGTCCACGAGTGAATCCAGCAGGTGAGAACCAAGCATCAGCTACGTCATCAGTATTAGCACACAGACCAGCAACTGAAGAAGAAGCAGGAATGTTGATGTACTGATCATTGTACTTATCGTAAACTTTCAGAGAAGTTGAATCGATAACTGCGTATGATGAACGTGGTGACAACGCATCAGCAAATGCAATCACATCAGCCTTAGGCGTAAGTGATGAAGATGTAGCAGATACCGCAGGCGATACGAATGCGATACAGTCTTTGCGTTGTTCAGCGATCGTTGCCAGGTTAGAAGCTACAGTTGAAGCATCTGAACTTGTCGCAGAAGGCATGATCAGGAATGACACATCGATGATTGCTGAGTCAGAGAACAAGTCGAAGCCTGTCGCAATCTCTGAAGCACCAAGCGCACTTGAGTCATTACCACCTACCAATGAAAGGTCAATAGCAGCAGTTGCAACGTTTGCAAACGTTTGACTCGCAGCTGCTTGTCCAGCATTTGATAGCTCTTGAGCATGAGCTCCCCACCAAATGTAGCCTGACGTATCATTGATTACGTTTTTGTAGTAGTTGGATGTACCATCGTTTGTCTTAGCGTCAGACGCCTGTGAGACAAATCCGAAGGTCTCTAGAACCGTTCCAGCTGTACCGGTCCAAGCACCATCTTCGTCGATTACAACGATGTGCAACTCGTCATTAGATCCACCAACATTTGTCGCGTAGTCAGATGTACCAGGTGCTTGTGTGAAAAGCGCCTTGTAAGCCCATCCGTTAAAGAACGTGTCGTTTGTTGATGTAGGACAGATCGATACCTTTAGTGAGTTACCGAGAGATCCTGGATATTTAGCTAGCCAAACACCTTTGACGACAGCTACCTGAAACTCATCTCCATCCTGTACAGTACCAGTGATACTATCGACTGTGATAGTGTTACCAGAGATGTCAGTGATGTTAGCACCACCAACAGGAAGACCGTTACCCACGATACCGTCACCGACGGTTAAAGCAGATGCGTCATCCAGGATGATCTGTCCAGAACCATCAGATGCTGTTGCTACCGCAGTACCACCGGTACCGAGATCAGCTGTCACAGTGATAGTTGTGCCAGAAAATACTTGAGTGTCATAGTGATCGCGATTCTTTACAACAGTAACTGTTGATGAATCATCTGTGTTTGCATTAGTTGCAGATGCGTCGATTTCTCGAACGACTTGTAAGTTGTTACCATACTTCAGAAAGTATGCTGCCGTGAAAAAGTCTACCGAAGCATTAGCCTTAGGTACACCAAACACGTTAGCAAGGTCTTTCTCAGAAGTAATCGTAGTTGCCTGCTCGACAGGACCCCACGCGAAGTTGCCAACAAAGGCACCTACACTTGAGGAGACGGCAGGTACAACGTTGGTGAGGTCAACTTCCTTGACCTGAACACCAGGTGATACTTGGAATGCCATGTTAATCCCCTTGATTATACATTAAACGGAACGGTTCATAATACGATGTTTTTCATGATATTATTTATAAATAATGTAAATTAGAACATATCAGTCGGGTACGATGTCCATACATCACCACCCTGTACCTCGTATTCTGGTTCGTTACCGTTATCAATGACACCAAACGGAACAAGTTCGTCTTCCATCTGTCTTACCTGTTCCTGATACATCATACTCTTGATGTCGATGTCGGTTGTCTCTGCAAAGAATGGTGTCGTAGAATACCAGCCAAACAATACAAGATTCATCATTAAATCGTCATGGTTGTTATCGGATGCCTCGTATGACGTACCCTTTGCAACAAATGTAGACATCTCAATAATTGTCTCGGCATCAACGATTTCTAGCTTATGTTCTTCAATCAGGTCTTTGATTGTTGAGCAACCAATCCGTTTCACCTTCTTATTCATGGTTACGCCAATCGAGTTTGCCTTGATCATTGATTCAACAAACACGTTTTCGTATTCTAACTCATAATATAATCCATTACATACGAGTGATCCCTGGTCATTTGACTCAATAACGACATAAGCCTCGTTGTAGGTTTTTGCATACTTATAGATAATGTCAGGGAAGAGCAATGGAGAGATAGTATTATCTCGATAAACTGCGACCTGCTTAAAAGGCCGTTGAGTTACGTCGATCACATTAAAAGTAGAATAGTCCATTCCTCTTCCCTTCGCTACATCTACGAACATCAGATAAGAATGACCCTCTTTGGGTCGGTCATAGACCTTAACGTTGTTCTGAGTGTAGATAGGCGATGAGGCTTTCAGGTTCAGCAGGACGTCACCGGATATGAGTGTATTACCAGTCCCATGGAATGTGTTTCCAAATTCCTGCTGAAACTGCAACTCACTTGTATTTGAAACAGTTTGCTTCTTCCATTCCTCGTCTCGGCCAGGAACATCCCACCAGTCTACTCGAAACGGTTTAAACTCGTTCGTTCCCTGTACCGCACCTTCCCATAGCTTATGGTATACATTACCAAGACCATTAGCCGTTGATGTAATGATTACACGTGAAGATTGACCAGACGACACCACCGGGTAAGTGGAAGTATAGAACTCTCCTGCGTTTTCGACGAATGCAAACTCGTCAAGGAATAGGAGGTTGACAGACATACCTCGAATGGACGATCCTGAAGTAGCAGCAGCGATAATGCGGGAATTATTAGAAAACTCAATTGAACCCTTGTTTAGGGATTTGCAACCCGGTTGGAGGAAGAACGGGAGGTTCTCGAGCATAAGAGTGATTCGCGAAAGCATCTCTCTTGCTGTTGCGCCTTTGTTCGCCAATATTGCGATTGTCTTTTCTGGCGTGAACAACGCATACCAAAGTAAGTAAGCAACAGAACTGATAGACTTACCTGACTGCCGACAAGCCAAAACAATACTGAATCTGTTATCATTGAAATGATCGAACATCTCCTTCTGATAAGGATATAGATTAAATGGTACTAAGCCTCTGTCCAGATGCACAACCTTAAGATATGCCTCTGCAAAGTACTTAGGATCCTTCATGCACTTAGCGTATTCGTTCAGCTGCTCTTGTGTCCAGTCCTGAACTACACCGTCACGCTTTACATTCGGATTACCGAGATATCCTTCGGTATTATTGACTATCGTCATCGACAACCTTCATCTCTTGCATCTTAGACTGTAGCATCCGCTGAACGTCTGTTGTTGAACCAACATATACATTGTTTTGTGTTAGCTGATTCGGTAATGCCTGATTGTCGGGTTTTTGAACTTCTTTCTTCTGCTTTTGCAGCGACATAAGCTTGTCAGCGATCTCTGCATTTTGCTTTAGCATATTCGATAGTACTTCAAACGCACGTGGGTGCTCGGACTCACGTGCCAGGTCTAACATCAGGTCTATCGCCTCTTGACCCTTCTCGGCTAGATTATAGTACTGAGATCTTGCAAAGTCATAATCATCTTCAATATCTTCATTGCTCATAATCTACCTCAGGTAATTTGATTGTCATCAGTAGTATCTATACCACTGTCGGCTGGGTTACCTTCTTCGACAATCTCCTCAATAAATCCAAATGTCTCTTGGTTATTCACATCAACAGCAGCTGTTGTAATGACACCACGATCCGCAATACCTGAATAGAATTTCACACGAGTCTCAAAATCAAGTGTGTATATGATAGCTCGACGTGTCTCAAAGTCACCTTCGTACTCATCGCTCATATTGACACTTTGTAGTACAATAGGCACGTCTGATTTGATACCCATACTCGGAATATCATTGACAGTCAGAGTGTAATCTGGTTGAAAGAATGGTAGGATCTGCTCAACGATCTGGAGTGCGTCATCTTGGTTACGCGTAATGATACTCAGCTGAATACTCATGCGATAAGGTATAGGACCACGAATCGTTTTCATAGTTGTCGGATCAGATGTACCTACCTTGATGACGTTGTCTTTTGCAATCGCGATCGATGAGTCATATGAAAGAGATGTGATCTCAAAAGACATACGAGGTAACTTAATACCGACCTTCTGATCATCAAGAGATGTTCTCTCTTGGATTCGTGCCAAGTACTTCTGACGAGGACCATATGACAGAGGTACCTTTATTTTTTGCAATAGGTTACCACTCGCGTCCTCTTTATGGACCTCGATGTTATTGAACATGGTACCAAAGGCTGATACCATACGTCGAATCTGTGCATGATAGAAATGATCACCAAACATTACGGCTCACCAAATGGGTTAGTTTCACTGAAGTCGATGATGTCATCACCCTCAGTCTCAAAGTCTCTATTGTCGGCGAATGTATCATTGTCTAGGTCAGCTGCTTCATCAATAGCTGTAATAACCCATGTCGCATTTGATTTATCACCAATAATTCTGTTCGTTGCATCTGCATAGAAGGTTCTGTCGGTACCGTCTGTACCACGTACACCTACCAGCTTGAGAGTAGACGCTAATCCACCAGTTCCACGCGTAAACTCTGCGACCTCGCCCTCAATGTATATAGCATTGTTTAAGTCATCTAATGAACCAGTGTCCTGTGCAACTCTCTCACCTGGTACAAAGTTTTGTGAACCAGAAGTGACTGATAGCACGAGTTGAGTAGAGAACCGTTCTTGAATACGGTCAATGTCTCGTATGCCTGTTTCGATCTCTTCTTGACTGTACTCGAACAGCTCACACTGAAGCTTGTATGTTGGTAGGTTATTTAGCTGATAGAATGGTTGCTCGTGTTCTACAAACCGAATCTCGAAGATTGAGTTACTTAATGGTAGGTATATCAAGTCGCCTTCGTTAGGTCGTAGGTTATTGATTTGGTTATTCCATACACCGACAAGCTGTTCCCAACGTCGACGTGATACTACAAACGTAGCCTGGTCACGGATCTCGACACCAAACTTAGATAACAAATCACCTTCACCTGCAAATCCGTCAACTGTCTCAATGTACATCTCAACGGCATATGCGTCAACAAACCGTGAGTAATCCTCATTCAGGATCTCATCAACGGCAATCAGCTGACGCGGAATATAATACACGTCTTGACCATACATCTTAAGGGACTCAATAACGAGATCCTCATAGAGATGTTGCTCAGGACGGTGTTTTGGTGAAAAGTATACGTTAGTAGCCAAGGTTTACCCCATATAGAACATTGGAGGCAGTTCGTATTTTAATTGCATTTCTTCTTCAATCTTTGCAATCTCTTCACGAGCTTCTTCGAGGATACGTTGTGCGTTAATCTGCACACCGCCTGGTAACTGCATACCATCAAACTTAGAAAGGTTAGCACCCCACTGCATTTTAATCAGAGCCGTGACATAACGCTTGAGGAACATATCATTGTACACATCGTTATATGTCTCGGGATCTACTACTTGGAAGCAATCAACAATAAGGTAATCGCCTACGTTAAAGTCTCTTTCCCAGTCAGCGTCAATAAACAAACGATTCATATGTCGGTTAAATCTCACTTGTTCAGCACCATTGAGTACCATGTCAAGAGTAGTGAGATACGACTGAATCATTGAATAGTTTGATAGGTTACCAAGATTACCCAGATCGAAGATATCGTTTAGGTGAATCTGATACCGTGCATCAAACATATTGATCGATGAGTTTTCTTCAGATACAGGAAGAATACGCTGAACTGTTGTAATAGCGTCTGGGAGTGTGATATAAGTGTTTGTAATATCAGTCGAAGTAATCTGATGCTTGTAATACATTTTTACGATAGCATCAGAATGATATTCTTGATAGAACTGCAGAGCCTCATCGACACGGTCTTCGAGTTGATCGTCATCAACATTGATTTCGATTACTGGAGCACCGAGCTTACGAAGAGCGTAGTCGATCAGACCCTGTCTTGAAGATGGATTGGCCATGGTATAGTCCTGCAGTTATTTACAGGACTATTTATATGTTTTAGATATTCGGATTATCTAGCCAAGCTATACTTGAATGGTGATTCGGCAAACGCCATGTAGATGTACGTTGCACCTACACCATTACTACCACCATCATTGATTCTAAATTTGAATCCGTTGGACACTATATCAAAATCTTCTGCAGGAGAATTTGCAAATTCTGCATCTGATGCAGAGGCATCAACTAATTTTATTCCTCCATCACCATCATTTAACGTCACATTAAACGGAGATCTTGCAGTATCTGCCATAAACCATCTATCACCACCGCCTGATGTCTTTTTAAATAATATAAATTTTGGCCTGAACCCTGTGTATACAAAACTACCATCCGCGGATCCATTTCCAATATATTTGCCAAATTTTGAATACCCCTCAACAGAATGCCAACAATAAGCAATATAGTTGTCTGAGCTGTTATTAATGTAGCTATCCGTACCAATATAGAAAACTGAATCTGTTGGATCTGTGCTTTGGAAATAGGCGGGATATGAAAACTCCGCTAATGCTTGGTTCAACTCTACAGCATAAGCTGCACTACTTAACCCGCTGTGGTAAACAGGCCAGTTAGTAGCTCCGTTACGCTCTTTAAAAATAATCATTTCTGGTGATTGAGATAATCCATGACCCACTGTAGAGTTTGAGCCTGTACCTGTATACGAAACAATGCTGAAACCGGCATCTGTATTAGCAGAAACCTGAGATGTAATAGAACCATCATTATTTTCTACTGCAGCACCGTCAGCTTTCCAGCACCAGGCAACATATGTGGATGTATTTTCATTGAATCGACCTAAATCTCCACCTGACCCTAAGTCAAAACCAGTTGATGTCGCAGTAATCGAGCCAGTATTACCAGATTCAGCATTAGTTAAATTTGGATAAAGTTCTTTAGAATACCCTCTAACAGAATCAACCAATACGTGATTGTCAGCAGCGTTTCTTTGTTTTACCCAAATCATATCGGATTCAAACCCAACTGAGGTAATGGATTGGTTTGTTCCTGATCCAGTATATGTAACAACATTGAAATGATCTTCTGGTTTCTCTGCTGCCAGATTAGATATTGATGGTTCAGCTAGATTCTCTGTACTCAATGCAACAAAGCCACTTGGTGGGTCATACCGAAACGTTTCAGTATTGAGTGTTATAGTACCTGCATTTAAATAAGAGCCTGCAGTAACAAAAACTGGTTCAGAGAAAGTATCACCATTTCCAGTTCCTGCAACAGGATCTCCAAACCACGTACCGTTTTTACCCCACCATGCTTTACCAGTTGTGCCATCAAAAGCCAACATTACAATATCACCGGTACTATATCCACTGCCGTATGATGAAGATGAAGTTGTGCCATAAGCAAAAATGGCGCCATCATTCGGCCGCACTACAGAAAAATTAGCAAATGTACCACCCTGAATATTATCAGTAATTAACATTTGTGTTACATCTGACTCTGGTATAAATCCAAACTGAGGCCAGTCACTACCAGAGGTTGTGATCATTAATTCTGCATACCACTTACCATACATTGGCATAGGCATAGTAGTAACAGCAAATTGGCCATATGTATCTACCTGTGTCACTACAAACTTAGTATTGCCCTCATCATAGTACGCACCAGTGTGAGTGGCTTGTTTATATGCTAGTGGATTCCATGTTGCGTAATTTGCCATAACTTATTCCGTTGGTGATTGTTTTCTTACGCGATATGCGCCTGTGTTAACTGGCTGCCAGTCGTTGTTATTACCTGACTCATCACGCCAGAATGCATAGTCTCTTGTATCAGCAAAGGCAGCGTAAATGTATGTTGTACCATTACCATTTGATCCCGCATTATTATTTTTTAATTGGAAACCAGTATCGGTAATTTCTATATCCTGGCCAGTCCCTTCTGCGTTAGTTCTATTTGGAAATAGTAACGCATTAGTTGGATTGGTTGTGTCACGTGTATTATCATACATGTTCCAATGATCTACTGCACTGGCTGGTTTTAAAATAACAAGCGCAGGTTTAAAACCTGTGGTAATTATTGGCCCTGTTGTAGAGCCATTACCTTGATAATATCCAAATTTGGAATATCCAGTCTTTTCCGTCCAACAATAAGCAA
>Ga0209138_1000920_pt1 | contig 26688 bp, 24 predicted proteins | sample SaaInl3SG_22_DNA_FD_184645 | JGI IMG/M metagenome (GOLD analysis project Ga0209138, IMG submission 184645) | Marine microbial communities from expanding oxygen minimum zones in the Saanich Inlet - ESP_153SG_22_DNA (SPAdes) (version 2) | ecosystem: Environmental > Aquatic > Marine > Intertidal...
TATTGGAAAACCAACAGGTATAGATATTAAAGAGCAAAAAATGACCCTTCCATTAATCCACGCACTACAGCAAGCGAATCCTGATCAAAAAAGGTGGATTATTAATACGGTAAAAAACCACCATACAGATAGAAAGAGGGTGCAAGAGCTTATAGCACTTGTCAAAGAACTTGGAGGGCTTTCCTATGCGACCACGCAAATGAATGCCTACAAAGAGCAAGCCCTTGAAATATTAGCGGACTATCCAGATTCCGCCTATAAAAGCGCCTTAATTACCATGGTTCGGTTCGTGGTAGAGCGAGAAAAATAGGCATTTTATTATTTTTTTGTCACCTTTTTACCACTCTTGCGTCTTTAAGATAAAGCAGGTCAATACTTTTGAAAATTATTCCAATATACACCACTGAAAAGCAACTCATTGAAGGGGTCTTGGCAGAACATAGAACAGCACAGAAAGCGCTCTATGATCGTTTTTCCCCCAAGATGTACGCGGTCTGTTCAAGGTACTTTAGGGACCAATCATTAGCAGAAGATATGCTTATGGAGGGTTTTTTAAAGGTTTTCAGTAAACTACACAGCTTTGCCTTTCAAGGCAGTTTTGAAGGGTGGCTGCGAAAAATTTTTGTTAGAATTTGTTTGGATGAGCTCCGTAAAAGCAAGGATTTTAATTTTTCAGAGCCTACTGCTGCAGAAAATATTGCAGTAAGCGAGTCTCCCTTGGAATGTGCTGTGAATGATCAAATTCCCTCTATAGAAGATTTGTTACTTGAAGTGAATTCATTGCCTTTAAATTATCGCTTGGTTTTTTCTTTATATGTATTAGACGAGTATTCGCATCAAGAAATTTCAAGTGAATTAGGTATTTCAGTGGCCGCCTCAAAAGTGCAATTAAGTAGGGCTAGAAAAATGCTTCAACAGCGCCTAGAATATTTAAAAACAACCCATCATGGAAAAAACTAATTTAGAAAAGTATTTGAGGGATCAGGTGAATGCCTCGGAGACTGCGCCTAAAAAGCACCTTTGGGAAAAACTCTCCACCCAATTAGAAGCGGAAAAAAAGGCTCATACTACTAGTCTACCGTCCAAAAGAGTTGGCCTTAGTATTGGAGCAAATTACTGGAAGTGGGCCGTTGCAGCAGCAGTGGTAGGCCTCTTATTTACACCTTTTGTATGGGACTTAAACACTGATCATATTGACCCAGTCCGTGAAATGAATTTCAAAACCCCTGTTGTTGTGGATCTAAACCATAAAGAGAGGGCTGACCAAAAAGGAACGCCACAAAAAGAAACCCTACAAAAAGAGGTTGTTGAAATGGGTGTTGATCAAAGTAAACCTACTCAAGCCAACTTTACGACTCAGGGTTCGAATGGAAGAAATAAGAATGAAACTGGATTTGTTAAAGCTGGTCTAATTGATGAAAATTCTAAAGCTTTAGCTCAGGCGGAAAAAAAACCCACTACTATTTATGATCAGGCTGCAGCTCACGATATAAAAGATAGTTTAGCGCTTATACCAGATGGTATAGATCTTAATTTACTGACTTCAGAATCCGATTTTGAAAGAGAAATAGCCGCTTTATTGGATCGTGCTACAGCAGAAATATACCAGAATCCTCAAGAAGCTATAAGCCTTTCTAAAGGCCTCGTGGGACCAGACAGTTTGTACCGCTCTATTGGCAATGAGTTGTTGTTTGAAGTTGAAAAAGACCTTAATACTACTTTTAGAGCTAAGGTTATTCAAGAATTAAAGCAAAATGTAATTAAGCTGTCACAGGCCATGGTGCAAACACCAAACAATTAAATGCCTGCGACAATTTGTGCTGGCGATTTATAAAAATAGAAACAACAGAATGAACCTTTTGAATTTAAACCATAATTAAAATGATGAGATTATTTACTGAGCGCCTTGAGAAGGTGTCCCCCGAGAAAAGAGGACTTTTAAATACCAGAAGTATTGCACTAAAGGCCTTTTTAATAGCTATTGTTTTTGCGACAGCTCCTTTTGGTTGGGCACAAGAAAAAGTGAGTGATTTTCCTATCACTGATGTAGAAAATTCAGCTTACACGGAAGCTAAAATAGCTGCCTTAGAAAAAAAGAAAACTGCAGTGATAGAAACAGAAAAAGAGGCTTTGAAAATTACCGTATTAGAGATTGATAAGCGTTTAAAGCGAGGAGAGATTAATGCTGCCTCTGCAGCAGAACTCAAAAAAGAAGCCGCTAGTTTAAGGGCTCAAAATATTGAAGCTAGGACCGCTATTATTGATTTGGAAATTGCCTTACTAAAACGCAATAATGGTCAGATTGCTAAAATAAAAACAAGCACCTCTGATTTGGAGGAAGGTGTGGGGTTTTCTGTCAATGTGAATGGTAGGCCCCTAATTTTGTTAGAAGATAAAGACCTACAATACGACATTAGAACGTATTCAGATTTAGTGATTTCTATGGGAATTAATAATTTGGTGAATTTTGATCGTGAAATTAGTGGTTTGGAAGATGTAGATTTCCAATTGGGTGGCAGTAGATTTTTAGAGATTGGTTGGGAATGGCGTACTAGATTGGTGCAAAGCAATTTTGTGAGACTAAACTATGGCGTGAGTTTTCAATTTAATGGGTTAAGGCCAAAAAACAATCAATATGTCGCTGTAGAGCAGGGTGTCACTAGTTTGCAAACCTTTGAATATGAGCTTAGAAAATCTAAATTTAGAACAGATAATCTAGTCTTTCCTTTGCACTTAGAATTTGGCGCCTCAGATAGAATGGTGACTAAAAATAAAATGAGATACAGCATTTACAATTCTTTTAGAATTGGAATTGGGGGCTATGCAGGGGTGAACTTGGGAAACAGACAAAAATTGAAGTACACCCTTAATGGGGAACGCATTAAAGAAAAATTTAAGCAGGGATATGACGTTACAGACATCATTTATGGAATTAGTGCCTATGCTGGTAGGGGAGGGACTCAGATTTACGCTAAATACGATCTAAACCCTATGTTTGGAGGTGGTACAATTGCTGGGAATAATTTGTCTTTGGGACTGCGATTTGACTTGTAATTATATTTGAATACTATAGCAGTTTAAAAGCCGCTTGCCCAAATGGCAAGCGGCTTTTTTTATTCCTTTTTAAAGCGGTCTTTATTTGTTACTTTTATAGACTAAATGCATTTGAATTGATTTCAAAGAATACCATAGATAAAGTTTACGAAACCGCTAGAATTGAAGAAGTCATTGGAGATTTTGTTCAGCTAAAAAAATCTGGTGCTAATTTTAAGGGGCTCAGTCCTTTTACAGATGAGCGCTCTCCGAGTTTTATGGTCTCTCCTGTGAAACAAATTTGGAAAGATTTTTCTAGTGGAAAAGGAGGTAATGTGGTGGCATTTGTCATGGAACACGAGCACTTTACCTATCCTGAAGCCATTCGTTACTTGGCCAAAAAATATCAAATTGAGATTGAAGAAACCATTCAAACAGATGAGCAAAAAGAGGCTGCGGATGAAAGAGAGAGTATGTATTTGGTGTCTGAATATGCGGCGCGGTATTTTTCAGAGATCCTATGGGCATCGGCCGCAGGCCAAGCAATAGGGCTTTCCTACTTTAGGGAGCGCGGGTTTACAGATGAAACCATAAAGAAATTTGGACTGGGTTATTGCTTGGATGAATGGGATGGATTTACTAAGGCAGCTATTGATAAAAAGTATGACTTAAAGTACTTGGAGGCTACAGGACTGACTATCGTTAAACCGACCAATGAGCAAGCCACGGCTAAGACTTTTGATCGTTTTAAAGGCAGGGTGATGTTTCCTATTCACTCTATGAGCGGCAGGGTACTTGGTTTTGGTGGGAGAATCCTTACACAGGATAAAAAGGCGGCCAAATATTTGAACTCTCCTGAAAGCGATATTTATAATAAAAGTAAAGTACTCTACGGGATATATATGGCTAAGCAAGCCATTGCGAAGCAGGATAATTGCTACTTGGTAGAAGGTTATACGGATGTGATTCAAATGCATCAGTCCGGGATTCACAATGTGGTGTCTTCCAGTGGTACGGCATTGACATCTGATCAAATTAGGCTATTGAGCCGTCTGACTAAAAACATTACGGTACTCTTTGACGGGGACGCTGCTGGTCTCAGGGCTTCTATTAGGGGAATTGATCTTATTTTAGAACAGGGGATGAATGTAAAAATTTGTACTTTCCCTGAAGGAGAAGATCCGGACAGCTTTTCTAAAAAGCACTCCTTAGAGGTGCTTAGTGCGTATTTGGAGAGGGAATCTCAGGATTTTATACAGTTTAAGGCTTCTATTTTGGTTAAAGAGGCGGCCAACGACCCTGTAAAAAGAGCAGAAACCATTCGAGATATTGTAGGGAGTATTGCTAAAATTCCAGATGCTATTCAACGGGAAGTCTATTTGCAGTCTTGTGCTCAAATTATGGATATTTCAGAGCAGGTACTTTATAATACCTTGGCGCAAGTCTCTAAAAAAGAAGCGAATGCTAAGGGTGTAGCGCAAAAAAATGGGGCTGCAGCAGAAGAGCGTTTTAAAGTAGTTAAGCCAGAAACCCCTGAGGTAGAAAAGCTAAATGTTCAGTGGATACTGGAGAAGAAAATCATTGAAATTTTACTACTTTATGGAAATCATAAAACCACTTTTGAGGACTTGATTTTAGCCTCTAACGAGGCTGGAGAATTGGTTTTGACCCCTAAAAAAGTGGAACAAAAAGTTTTTGAAAAGGTTTATTTAGACCTACAAGAAGATGAGATTGAACTCACGCAGGACCATTTTAAAGGGATTTATTTTAAACTCATAGAATCTTTTAATCAGTCAGAAAATTTTGACCTAACGGTTTTTATCAGAAACCAGTCAGAAGAACTTTCAGCAGCCATATCGTCTATATTAATGGAGGAGGAAAAGTATTCACTTGGACAGTGGGAGAAGAAAGATATTTTTCCAAAAGATAAGGCCTTAGGAGTGTCTCAATTGGTGACGGAGACCATTTTAAGCCTAAGGTGTTTCTTGATTAAAAAGCGTATGGGGGTCATGCAGGAGACCACTAGAGATATAGAAAAAGACCATCGCGAAGTAAAAGAGGAGTTGGTGTCTTATTTACAGCTGTATACCTTATTGAATAAAAAATTAAACAGGGTGCTATCTTAGTGCGGGGTGCACTCTACGTGCTTAAATAGGGTATTGTCTTTCTGTACTTTGGTGTTATTACTATTTAAGTTTGAAAGGCTTTTGTTTCGTTAATAAAACTCTAGCGCTTTAGCTTGCTGAAGCATGTCTACTATATTATTGACATTTAATTTCTTCATAAGTCTGGCCTTGTAAGTGCTCACTGTTTTTTCATTAATGTCTAATCCATTCGCCACCTCTTTGTTTTTCTTTCCTGAGGCTAGTAGTTTTAGCACCTCAATTTCACGAGACGATAATTTTCTGAAATTAGATTTTTCTTCTTCGCCTGACTTCTCTTTTTTGAGTTGCTCCGTGAGTGTGTTGGTGAGGTAAATTTTTCCTTGGCTAATTTGAGTAAGCGATGTGAGTATTTGATCTACTCTGGCTGTTTTGGGAAGGTAGCCGTATGCGCCAGCTCTAACTGCACTAAGTGCGTATACAGACTCTGGCTGACTACTAAAAATAAGTACTTTAATGTTGGTGTTTATTTTCTTGAGCTTTCTAATTGTGGCAATTCCATTGATTTCAGGGATATCCATTTCCAATATAACAATATGGGGAATTTGCTTTTCAATAGCGGTGAAAAGTTGGCTAGTAGTGGCAACAGCATCTTGTAGGTGAAATTCTTCAGCACTGTTCAAAACCATACTCAGTCCCATTCTCAATATGGGATGCGCATCTGCAATAAGTATATTTGTCATGATTTATTTTTCTAAAGATTTGGGATTCTTGAAAAATGAATTAAAAAATAAATTTACAAAAAAATCACACGCTATAGGTAAATTCCTACAAATTATTTGATTTCTTTTACTGAAGATGTACCTGAAAACCTGTTGTCTATTTGCGGTTTGGCGCTTATTTGGCTGATTTTAAAGAAGTTCTTTCGGAATTTCACAAACTGGGATAGGGTTCATTTTGTGCTGATTATTGCGGTTTAGCCTGGTATAAATCTCATAAACGGTAGCTTCACGTCCAGAGAAGTCGGCTAATTTTTTTCCTAGGTCTTGCATTTTCATAGCCCACTCTAATTCAGGGTAGCTAGCGCCTATTTGGTCTTCATCTGTTCTGTGGTCTCCCCAAAGTCCGTCCGTGGGTGCCGCCTCTAAGATTTCCTCATTCACCCCTAATGCTTTTCCAAGGGCAAAAACTTCTGTCTTTAGCAGATCTGCAATGGGGCTTAAGTCTACTCCTCCGTCTCCGTATTTGGTATAGAATCCTACGCCAAAATCTTCTACTTTGTTTCCTGTACCAGCAACCAAATATCCGTGAAGCGCGGCAAAGTAATAGAGGCTTGTCATTCTAAGCCTTGCTCTGGTGTTGGCGAGACTCATAAAACGCTCTTCTTCGTTTTTCACGGCTGGAAATGCCGCTACTAAGCTATCAAAAACAGGGGTTAGTGCTACGGATTCCACAGAAACATTCTGATGATTTTTTTGCAACCAACTCACGTGATTACTAGCTCTGTTTAGTTGGTTTTCTGCTTGGTGAATAGGCATATTTAGACAAAGCAGGGGCAGGCCTGTTTTGGCACAAAGTGTAGCCGTTACTGCAGAATCAATTCCGCCAGAGACCCCAATAACAAAGCCTTTTGAACCAGATTTTTGAGCGTATTCTTTGAGCCAATTTACAATGTGATCAATGATTTTTTCTGTCTGCATAAGGCGTGGATTTGTTTTAAAACGACTAACTTTGAGCCATAAAATTAAGCCCTACTTTGAGAATATTAAAGCAAAAGACCAATTCTTTTTTCTCCGGTGTAATCCTGGGGTCTATCTGTGCTTTTTTTTTGGTTTCTTGCCGTAACGACAATGCGCTTGAAAGTGACGTAAAGGCAGTGGAAAAAGTCTTAACAATTAATCGATTTGACCTTGAATTTGGAGCGAGTAATGGGTCTGATCTCAAAAGGTTAAAGGACGAGTATCCTTTCTTTTTCTCAAAGCAAACCCCCGATAGTATTTGGGAATTCAAATTGAAAGACAGTGTTGAAAAGCAAATTTCTAAAGAGATAAGCCGGATTTTTGGTGCGTTTACCGAGACCACCAGTGAATTGTCTCATTTGAACGCACACTTTAAGCTGCTGTTTAATTCCTTAAAGACTGAGCCCAATCAAGCCACTTATTTGCCTAAAGTATATACCTTAAGTACATTGACTTCTGGCTTAGACATTCAAAATAGGGTTGTGGTTACAGACAGCATGTGGCTCATTGCATTAGACCATTATTTGGGGCCTGATCACGAGTACTACAAATCATTTCCCCAATATATAAAACAAGACTTAGACGCCAGATACATACTCACTGATTTCTCTGCTGCTTTAGTGGCCCCTTTTGTGACGCAGGAGAGCAATGGGTATTTCTTGGATAAAATGGTTTATGAGGGTAAAAAAGTATTCCTTCAAACCCTGGTTTGGCCCCATGCAACTGCGGCACAACATCTGAAATACACTGAAGCGCAATACCAATGGGCTGTGGAAAATGAAGTACAGGTTTGGCGCTACTTTTTAGAACGTGAATACCTTTATAGTACAGATACTGATTTGGAGTACCGCTTTTTGTTTCCCGCACCATTTTCTAAATTTCAGCTGGCCTTAGACCGGGAATCTTCTCCTAGAATTGCACAGTTTATAGGGTTTCAAATGGCCAAAGCTTATTACGAAAAACACGATAAAAATTTATTAAAACTCCTCGAAGTTTCTGCGATAGATCTGTTGAAAGAAGCTTCTTATAAACCCAAGAAATGAGTCAAAAAACCCACACTTCAGAAATTATTTTAAAAGTTACTTTAGATGAGAACCAGGTTCCTGAGAAGTTGCAATGGACTGCAGAAGACGGAGGTGTAGACAAAGAAGACGCCAAAGCCATGATGCTTTCCGTTTGGGATAGCGTAAACAAAGAGTCTCTTAAGATAGACCTCTGGACTAAAGATATGCCAGTAGATGAAATGAAAATATTTTTTCATCAAACTTTAGTGGCTATGTCAGACACTTTCTTGAAAGCCACTCAAGATGAGAAAATGACGGCAACGATGAGAGATTTTTCTGATTATTTTGCAGAAAAGCTCGAGATTAAAAAAGGATCTTAAGCTAAGTTTTTAAAATAAAAAGCGTTGCTTTTATACGCTTCACCATTAAGTAAATGGAACCTTAATACAGCCAGAGCTATTACTTTTGCGCTTTAAAGAACTGCTCGTTTATAGTATGTATATATCCCAGTAATTCCTCTTTTCCTAAATGCTTGGAAGATGAGGTAATAAAGTGTTCTGGGGCTATTTCGAAAATTTCTTCCGTTAGCTTGTCGTTATAGGCCTTTGTATTGGCTTCTATTACGGCGGGTTTTAATTTGTCTGCTTTGGTGAAAATGATGCAAAAAGGAATTTCGTTTTCCCCCATCCACCTCATGAAATCAAGGTCTACTGGTTGTGGCTCATGTCTAATATCTACTAGTACAAAGGCACAAACAAGTTGTGTGCGTTTTAGGAAGTACTCGGTAATGTATTTTTGAAAAGTCTTTTTGTCTTTTTTAGAAACACGGGCGTATCCATATCCAGGTAAATCTACTAAAAACCAATTTTGATTTATCTTAAAGTGGTTAATCAGTTGTGTTTTTCCCGGTCTTCCAGAGGTTTTTGCCAAACTCTTTTTTGAGGTAAGCATATTGATCAATGAAGATTTCCCCACATTTGAACGCCCAATAAAGGCGTATTCAGGAATAGGATCCTTTGGGCATTTTTCTACATGAGCGTTGCTCATTACAAATTCTGCTGAAGTAATTTTCATGGATGCTTTTTTCTGTGTAATCATTGGCGCAATACTGGGGCTAAAAGCCTCTAGCTACCAGCCAGTTCTCCAGTATTGTATTGAAGGTATCTGGGTGTTCCATCATGGGAGCATGACCACATTTTTCGATCCAAAATAAATCTGAATCTGGAAGTAATGCATTAAATTCATCTGCAACATTCGGAGGTGTTACACCGTCGTTCCTTCCCCAAATAATACAAGTAGGTGTTTTCATGAGCGGTAAATCCTTAGACATATTATGTCTAATAGCACTCTTGGCAATGGCCAAGGTCTTGACTAGTTTTACCCTGTCATTGACAGTGGCAAAAACTTCGTCCACAATTTCTTTGGTTGCCACAGCAGGATCATAAAAAACCTCTTCTGCTTTTTTCTTGATAAACTCGTAGTCTCCTCTTTTAGGGTATCCGTCGCCCATGGCACTTTCGTAAAGGCCAGAACTTCCAGTAATCACTAAGCCTTTAACAATCTCAGGATCCATCTTAGTCTCTAATAAGGCAATATGGCCGCCCAATGAATTCCCCACAAGAATCACGTCTTTTAGGTTTAAATGCCTTAAAAACTCATCTACGTAAATCGCAAAGCTTTTAACGGTGGTCTTTAAGAGCGGCATGTCGTAAATAGGTAATTCAGGCACAATGACCCTATAACCTTTCTCAGGGAAGTAATCCATGACCCCTTGAAAGTTGCTGAGCCCGCCCATAAGTCCATGTAAAATGACTATGGGTGCGCCTTCTCCTAAGGATACGTATTGGTATTTTCCGTCTTTGATGATTGGGTGTGTCATGACTTGGTTTACGCCTAAGTTGGCAAATATAGGCATTTCATTTAAATACCAATGGCTTCTTTTTAAAGGCTTGAGGTGCAAGATGGAATATAGGCTTTGATCTTTTTTTAGAGGCAAGTTAAGAGAACTTATTAACAAAGTGGTAGAATGTGGTAAAAAGTGGGAGAAAATCCTTTATATTTGAACTTATTAATTAAAATCAGCACAGATAGTGGTCTCACTAATAGGTACATATGATTGCAAGGCAGACGTAAAAGGGCGGGTAATGCTTCCTGTTGCGTTAAAGTCGCAATTGACCCCTATTTTGAAAGAAGGATTTGTCATTAAGAGAGCGGTTTTTAGAGATTGTCTGGAGTTGTATCCCATGGCGGAATGGCAATTGTTGATGGAGAAGATGAATGAGAAAAACCGATTTGTAAAAAAGAACAACGACTTTATTAGAAGGTTTACTGCGGGAGTAAAAGTAGTAGAGGTAGACGGTAGTGGTCGTTTGCTCATTCCAAAGAATTTAATAGGGATTGCCCAAATAAGCCAGGAAGTGGTCTTGAGTGCGGCAATCAATATCATTGAAATTTGGGACAAAGCACAATATGAAAACGTATTAGAGGAAACAGCACAGGACTTTGCAAGCCTGGCAGAAGAAGTCATGGGAGATGGAGAAAACAGTCTATCATAATCCAGTTATGCTGCAGGAAACTGTGGCAGGTTTGGCCATAGATCCCAATGGGGTTTATGTAGACGTCACATTTGGTGGCGGCGGACATAGCAAAGAGATATTGCGACAGCTTGGCCCACAGGGGCGTTTGTTTGCCTTTGATCAGGATAAAGACGCTTTGGCCAATACATTGGCCGATACCCGATTCACCCTCATTCCAGAAAATTTTAGGTTCATTAAGCAATTTCTCCGTTTTCACGGCATTAAGCAAGTGAATGGGATTTTAGCAGATTTTGGCGTGTCTTCTCATCAGTTCGACGAGGGGTCAAGAGGATTTTCTACGCGCTTTGAGGGAGATTTAGATATGCGAATGAATCAGAATGCTGTGCTTACGGCAAAAGAAGTGGTGGGTTCCTATGCCCATGATGATCTGGCCAATATGTTTTTCCAATACGGAGACTTGCGTAATTCAAAAGCCATTGCCACAGCGATTATTGCTTACAGAGAAAGCCAGCCTATTGAAACCACTGCTCAGTTAAAGGAGGCTTTGGCTCCATTTCTAAAAGGATTTAATGACGCTAAAGTATTGGCCCCTATTTACCAGGCCATTAGAATTGAGGTAAATCAAGAGATTCAAGTCATTAAAGAATTTTTAATGCAAGTGCCAGATCTTCTATTGCCTGGAGGTCGATTAAGTGTGTTGAGTTACCATTCTTTAGAAGATAGATTGGTAAAGCGCTTTATTCGTGCAGGGCAATTTGAAGGAGAGCCAGAGAAAGATGTTTTTGGGCGTTTTGAGGTGCCTTTAAAAAAAGTAGGCGGCTTACAAATACCCTCAAAAGAAGAGCAACGTTTAAACACCCGTTCTCGAAGTGCTAAGCTTCGGGTAGCGGAAAAACCAAACAATACCCCTGAGAAAAAGTGAGAAAATCGCTGCTTAATATTTTAAAAGGTTCTTTTCTTATTGGAGACGACGCTCCAAAACACTGGCGTTTTTTTATTTATCTAGCAGTCTTAGGCGCACTGATGATCAGTGCTGCGCATGAATCTGAGCGCAAAGTGTATGAGATTGCTCGTCTGAGTCAGGAAGTAAAAGCTTTGAAGAACGAATATGTAGGACTTAGATCAAGGCTGCAGCGTGCTCAGTTAGAGACTAGTGTGGCCAGAAAAGTCGCAGACCTAGGGATTTATCCTCCAGATAATCCAGCAGTGAAAATCGTAGTAAAAACAACAGATAAAAAATAATAATAGTGCGAGAGAAACAAATTTTAACACGTCTGTATGTAGTGGTAGCCCTTTTAGTGGTGTTCTCCATTGCTATTGGCGCTTCTCTGGTTAAAACCCAAGTTTCAGATGGTGCTAAATACAGAAAGCTCGCTTTAGAAAGGACTGAAAAAATTGTAACGATTGAACCCAGTAGGGGGAGCTTGTATTCAGACGACGGTAGTTTGTTGGCTACTTCTGTTTCCAGATATGAGATTAGATTTGACGCAGTAACTGTAGCGCCTAAGGATTTTGAAACGCATCTTGTTGCACTTTCAGATTCTTTAGGAGTTTTGCTTCAAAAGCCGGCAAATTATTTTGAGCAAAAACTCAGAAAAGCAAGGGCCAATAAAAACAGGTATGCCTTAATAGCCTCTAATTTAAGCTACGAGTCTTATAAGCGAATTAAATCTTTTCCATTGTTTTCAAAAGGGCCTTACAGAGGCGGTTTTGTGGTGACTCAAAAAACAGTTAGAGAGCATCCGCTCGGAGAGATGGCAGCAAGGAGTGTGGGTTTTGTGAGTTCAGATGCTAAGGGAAATATCACTCGAGTAGGTTTAGAAGGTGCTTTTGATGATTATTTAAAAGGCGTAGCAGGCAAGCGTCTCAAGCAAAAAATTGCCAAAGGTCAGTGGAAACCCATAGGGACCAGCAATTTAAAAGAGCCGGAAGAGGGTGCAGACGTTGTCACTACAATTAATATTAATATTCAAGATATAGCGCACCATGCGCTATTGACTCAGTTAGAAAAATACAAAGCAGACCACGGTACTGTAGTAGTGATGGAAACTAAAACAGGAGAAATAAAGGCGCTTTCTAATCTAGGAAGAAATGCCAATGGGCACTATTACGAGAGGCTTAATTACGCTATAGGAGAGTCTCATGAGCCAGGATCTACTTTTAAACTCATGTCTTTGGTCGTGGCATTAGAAGATAAAATTGTAGACACCGCCACTGTAATAGATACGGAGCGTGGTAAATACAGGGTTTATGACCGGACAGTTAACGACTCAAAAAATGGTGGTTATGGACAGATTTCTGTAGCAAAGGCATTAAAGGTTTCCTCTAATACAGCATTTGCTAAACTCATACATGAAAATTATAAAGACAGGCCTAGTGATTATGTAGATCGTTTGCGCAATATGAATTTGCATGAAAAGCTAGGGCTTCCTGTGTTGGGAGAGGGAGATCCTGTGATCAGGTATCCTGGAGATAAAGGATGGTCTGGGGTCTCTTTGGCATGGATGTCTCATGGGTATGAGGTGTCTTTGACTCCCTTGCAAACCCTTACTTTTTACAACGCTATTGCCAATGATGGAGAAATGGTGAAGCCCAGATTGATCAAAGAAATAAGAAAAGGGGGTATTGTAGAGAAGCGTTTTGGTAAAACGGTCATTAATCCTTCCATATGTTCTAAAGAGACTGTGGTTCAGGTTAAACAAATCTTAAAAGATATTGTAGAGAAAAAAGGGGGCACAGGCCACGGATTGTATGATCCGAATTTTTCAATGGCTGGCAAAACGGGTACTTGTCAAAAAGATTACACTTCAGGAGACCCAAACAAGCTAAAATATATCTCCACTTTTTCGGGCTATTTTCCAGCAGACAATCCAGAGTATTCTTGTATTGTAGTGATTCATGAACCAGATAAATCTGTAGGCTACTACGGGGCAGATGTTTCTGGGCCTGTTTTTAAGGCCATTGCCCAAAAAATGTACACCTCTAAACTTATAGAAGTGCAAGTGGCCCAAGAGGCAGTTGCTTCTTTAGCTGTAAATGAATCCTTTGAAAATTATCACACTGTACTTGGTCATTCGAGCCAGACCATCCCAGATGTAAAGGGAATGTCAGGTATGGACGCTGTGGCTTTATTAGAAAACTTAGGTTGTGAGGTGGAAGTAAATGGTCATGGTCAGGTGGTGAGTCAATCTATGAATGCTGGAGTGCTTATTGAAAAAGGCACTAAAGTAGCTTTAAAATTATCTCGCTCATGAAGGTGTTAAAAGACATATTATACGGCGTTTCTATTAATCAGTTGCAAGGCAGCACGATTAAGGAAGTGCAGGACGTGTATTTCGATTCTCGCAAAGTTGGGCCTCAATCGCTTTTTGTAGCCACTAAAGGAGTTCAGGTAAATGGCCATGATTATATAGAAACAGCTATTGAAAAAGGGGCCATTGTGATTGTTTGTGAAGACTTGCCTGGTTTTACTGATCCTGGGGTGACTTATGTAGTGGTACCCAATAGTCAAGAAGCTTTAGGTGTTATGGCGGCCAATTGGTTTGACCATCCGTCTAAGAAACTTTCGCTCATTGGGGTAACTGGTACCAACGGTAAAACTACCGTAACCAGCTTACTACATGCTTTGTTTACTAAAGCGGGATATCCTTCAGGACTCATCTCTACAATTAAGATTTTAGTGGGGGAGAAAGCTTATGAAACAGCCCACACTACACCAGATGTGTGGACCATTAATGCTTACTTACAAGAAATGGTCTCAGAGGGACTTTCTTACTGTTTCATGGAGGTAAGCTCTCATGGAATTGCACAAATGCGTACTAAGGGATTGACTTTCGAAGGCGCAGTTTTTACCAATCTAAGTCAAGATCATTTAGATTATCATAAGACTTTTGCCAATTACAGAGACACCAAAAAACTACTTTTTGACGGGCTTTCGGCCACGGCTTTTGCCTTAGTAAATTCAGATGACAAGAATGGCCTATTTATGCTGCAAAATACCAGGGCTAAAAAAATGAGCTATGGGCTAAAAGGGGTAGCAGATTTTAAGGTACAAATATTAGAGAATCAATTTTCAGGTCAATTGCTCAAAATTGACCAACAAGAGGTTTGGACCACACTTTTAGGTCAGTTTAATGCGTACAATGTGTTGGCAATTTACGCCACGGCAAGCCTTTTGGGATTAAACAAGCTAGAGGTGCTTCAGCATATCAGTACGCTGGAGAATGTAGCGGGAAGGTTTCAGTATTTTATTTCTAAAAACCAGATCACGGCTATTGTGGATTATGCCCATACGCCAGATGCTTTAGATAATATATTGACAACGATAGGCCAGATCAGAACAAAGAATGAAAAGCTCATTACTGTAGTAGGTTGTGGAGGAGATAGGGACCAAGGAAAGCGGCCTTTAATGGGAGCAATAGCAGCAGAAAAGAGCGATACCGTAATTCTTACTTCTGACAACCCCAGATCTGAGACGCCTATAGACATTATTGAACAGATGGAGGCGGGTGTTTCCCCAGTAGATATAAAAAAAGTTTTGGTAGTTGAAAATAGAAAACAAGCTATAAAAACCGCTTGTATGATGGCCACTTCAAAGGATATTATTTTAATCGCAGGGAAAGGACATGAAAAGTATCAGGACATTAAAGGTGTTAAGACTCCTTTTGATGACTATGACATTGTAAAGAATCATTTAGACCTCTTAGACCACTAATCTAATCCAATAGAAGCGCAGTACTATGTTGTATTATTTATTTGAATTTTTAGAAAAGCAATACCAATTTCCGGGGGCCAGTCTGTTTGGGTTTTTAACCTTCAGGGCTTCATTGGCCATTATTACTTCTCTATTAATTGCAACAGTATTTGGAAAAAAGATCATTGAATACCTTCAGTTAAAACAAATAGGCGAGACCGTTAGGGATCTTGGTTTGGCTGGTCAAAAACAAAAAGCTGGAACCCCAACTATGGGTGGCTTAATTATCATTATAGCCACTTTAGTTCCTGTTTTTCTCTTCGCTAAATTAGCCGAGATTTATATTGTGTTACTTATCGTAACTACGCTTTGGATGGGTGCGATAGGTTTTGTAGATGATTACATTAAAATCTTCAAAAAAGACAAGGCCGGTTTAAAAGGGGTTTTTAAAGTCTTAGGGCAAGTAGTCCTTGGGCTTATCGTTGGAGCTACATTGTATTTTCATCCAGGCGTTACCATGAAAGAGGCGGTTGCGGTACCAAAAACAGAAGTGGTAAAGAGTCGTTTTTTAGGACCTGAAATAAAGTCTACTAAAACCACTATACCATTTACCAAAAACAACGAATTAGAGTACAGCAATTGGATTTCTTGGGCGGGTGAAGGTGCAGAGAAGTACGCTTGGCTCATTTTTATTCCAGTAGTCATTTTTATAGTATCTGCAGTTTCTAACGGCGCAAATCTCACGGACGGTATAGACGGTTTGGCTGCGGGAACCTCTGCGATTATTGCGGTTACCTTGGGGGTCTTTGCTTGGATTTCAGGGAATGTTATTTTCTCTGACTACTTAGATATTATGTTTATCCCTAGGGTGGGTGAATTGGTGGTGTTTATTGCTGCTTTTGTAGGTGCACTGGTTGGCTTCTTATGGTATAATGCCTTTCCAGCACAAGTTTTTATGGGCGATACGGGTAGCTTAACTATTGGTGGAATTATCGCAGTTATTGCCATTATTATCAGAAAGGAATTACTTATCCCGCTTTTGTGCGGCGTCTTTTTCGCTGAGTCACTCTCTGTGATGTTGCAGGTGGGTTATTTTAAATACACCAAGAAAAAATTCGGTGAAGGGGTGCGTATTTTCCTCATGTCACCATTGCACCACCATTATCAGAAATTGGGCTATCACGAAAGTAAAATCGTGAGCAGATTTTGGATTGTGGGGATATTATTAGCCGTCTTAACCATTGTGACCTTAAAACTGAGATAATGAAATTTCTAGCAGTTTTAGGTGCAGGGGAGAGTGGTGTTGGTGCCGCCCTTTTAGGGCAGCAACAAGGGTACCGTGTATTGGTGTCTGATCATGGCACTATTCAAGCTGCCTTTAAAAACGTTCTTATACAAAATGAGATTCCTTGGGAGGAAAATGGACACAGTGAAGCCGCTATTTTGGCAGCAGACCTTGTGGTTAAAAGCCCTGGTATTCCAGATACGGCACCCTTGGTTTTGGCATTGCGCCAGAAAGGGGTTCCGGTGATTGATGAGGTGGAATTTGCCGCTAGTTACACCGACGCTGTGTTAATAGGTATTACTGGCAGCAATGGCAAAACCACCACGACCATGCTGACCCATCATATTTTGAAATCCGACGGGAAGGCTGTCGCTATGGGGGGTAATATTGGCCTAAGCTTTGCGAAACTGGTGTATGAAGCCCATTTGCCAGAGGCTAAAAAGATAGATTACTACGTATTAGAGCTCAGTAGTTTTCAATTGGACAATATTGAAAATTTTAGGCCACATATCGCTGTAATCACCAATATATCTCCAGATCATTTAGACCGATACGGCTATGATATGGATCGTTATACGGCGGCAAAGTTTCGCATATCAATGAATCAATTGCCTACGGATTATTTAATCTATGACGCAGATTGCGAGGTGATTGGAGCTGCTTTAGCTCAGTTTCCCGAAACAGGAAAAAGAATCCCATTTAGTACACAAAAAACAATTAATAATGGCGCCTGTCAAAAAGGCGAAAACATAGAAATAGCATTGGACCAAAAAACATTTAGCATGCAGATCAATACATTGGCCTTAGAGGGCACTCATAACGTTAAAAATACCATGGCAGCTTCCGCAGCAGCAGCCTTGGTTCAGATAAGAAAAGAAACCATACGCAATAGTGTGCAACATTTTCAAGGAGCGCCACATCGTTTAGAGAAAGTGCTCAAGATCCAGCATGTCATTTATATTAACGATTCAAAAGCAACCAATGTCAATGCTACTTTCTATGCATTAGACAGTGTTAAAACGCCTATGGTTTGGATTGTTGGAGGGGTAGACAAAGGAAATGACTATATGCCATTAATGTCCATGGTTAGAGAGAAGGTGAAAGCAATTATTTGCTTGGGGACAGATAATAACACACTAAAATCAGTCTTTTCAAAGGCCACAGATATATTGGTAGAAACGACTTCTATGGATGAGGCCGTTAAAATAGCGTATAAAATTGCAGAAAAAGGCGAGACGGTTTTGTTGTCTCCAGCCTGTGCGAGTTTTGATTTATTTAAAAATTACGAAGACAGGGGGGATCAGTTTAAAGCCGCTGTTAAAAACTTATAAGATTGGGCATATTTAAAAACATACAAGGAGATAAAGCCATGTGGGCGGTAGTAGCGCTATTGGCGCTCATATCTTTCTTGCCTGTGTATAGTGCCAGTGGTAACTTAGAAAATGTGGTGCAAAATGGTACGGCTATAGGTCACTTGGCCAAGCATGCATTTCTATTGGGTATGGGTTTTGTCATTATGTTTGGAATACATAAAATACCCACTCATTTTTTTAAGGGACTTTCCCTCATAGGAATGCCTATAGTCTTGCTGTTATTGGTATACACCTTGGCGCAAGGAAGTACCATTGATGGTGCCAATGCCAGTAGGTGGATTAAAATTCCCTTTACCTCTATAGGTTTTCAGACCTCTACCTTGGCCATGGTGGTTTTAATGGTCTATATAGCGCGGTATCTGTCTAAAATTAAAGACCAATCCATTCGGTTTACAGAATCTATACTGCCCTTGTGGTTACCGGTTTTTAGTGTAGTTGCTTTGGTTTTTCCAGCCAATTTTTCTACGGCTGCTATTCTTTTTTCCATGGTCATGATGCTTTGTTTTATTGGAGGCTACCCATTTAAATACCTTTTAGGGATAGCCACGACGGGTCTGGTTATGGGCGCATTGTTTGTCATGACTGCAAAGGCTTTTCCTGGGCTTTTTCCCAATAGGGTAGACACTTGGATGAGTCGTATTGAAAATTTTTCTTCAGATGAAATTACCGAGGCAGATTATCAGGTAGAGCGGGCTAAAATTGCTATTGCAACCGGAGGTGTTTTTGGATTAGGGGCAGGAAAAAGCGTGATGAAAAACTTTTTACCTCAGAGCTCATCGGATTTTATTTTTGCCATTATTATTGAGGAATACGGTATGATAGGAGGCTTTATTATTTTGGGTCTATACTTGTTTTTACTCATTAGAATCATAGTTATAGCCAATGGGGCACCTACTTTTTTTGCTAAACTCATCGCTTTAGGGGTGGGTTTACCTATTGTATTTCAGGCTTTTATTAATATGGGGGTGGCCGTGTCTCTTTTGCCGGTGACTGGGCAAACCCTGCCGCTCATCAGTAGTGGTGGAACCTCTATTTGGATGACTTGTTTGGCCCTAGGTATTATACTAAGTGCGAGTAATAAAAAGGCCCAAACGGCACCAGAAGCAGTTACAGAAGAAACGACAAACCCTTTAGAAATATTAAGTGAGCAGCTATAAATTCATATTGTCTGGAGGCGGAACAGGAGGTCATATTTATCCTGCTATTGCCATTGCTCAAGGCCTAGAAAAGGCTTATCCCAATGCGTCATTTTTGTTCGTAGGAGCTAAGGGAAAAATGGAAATGAAAAAAGTTCCAGAGGCCGGATACGCTATTAAAGGGCTTTGGATTTCTGGACTGTCTAGAAAACTATCTGTCGCTTTGCTTGTTTTTCCTTTCAAATTACTGTGGAGTTTATGGCAGTCTTTTTTTATTCTATTGCGCGCAAAGCCAGACCTGGTGATTGGCACTGGAGGCTATGCCTCTGCCCCTTTGCTTAAAATGGCTCAGTGGTTGGGATTCCCAACCCTCATTCAAGAGCAGAATTCTTACGCAGGAGTAACCAATAAATGGCTCTCCAAAAAAGCAAAGGCTATTTGTGTGGCTTATCCAAATATGGAAAAGTATTTTCCAGAAGCCCCCCTAGTATATTCAGGAAATCCAATACGAGCAGGTATTCAGTCTGAATTACCTCCAAAAGAAAAGGGCCTCATGGAATTTAAGCTTCAGTCTAATCTACCTGTCTTATTGGTACTTGGAGGGAGTTTAGGGGCCAAAAGAATCAATGCATTTATAGCCAGCCAATTGCCTTATTTTGACCGTCAGGGAATTCAATTGTTGTGGCAATGTGGCGCTTTGTATTACGATGAATACAAGAGATTCCAGTCGGATAAGGTGCAGTTATTTGATTTTATTTCAAATATGCCACTAGCTTATACTGCTGCGGACTATGTAATTTCAAGGGCAGGCGCAGGTGCCGTATCTGAATTAATGCTTGTGGGGAAACCAGCCCTATTGATACCATCGCCTAACGTGGCAGAAGACCACCAAACAAAAAATGCAGCAGCGGTTGTTGCTATGGGTGCGGGTAAAATGATTAAAGAGGCAGACTTAGAAAATAATTTCCAAGGAGTATTTGAAAGTGTCACCAAAGATTTGGCGCTTCAATCCTCTATGGGAGATGCCATGCAAAAAATGGCTAAGCCCCATGCAACTGACACTATTGTAAAGACCATTAAAAAAATTATCGAAAAACATTCAAAATAAATCAAAAGGCATAAATATTATTAAACAGCCATTCAAAGGCATAGACTTTAGTCGTAAAAGCGCCTTAAAAAATACTGTTTACGCATTTTAATACAACATTCACGGGATTGATTTTTGCACAAGTATATCAATGAATAATACTTTAGACACATACTTTTTTTTAGGAATAGGCGGCATAGGAATGTCGGCCTTGGCTAAGTATTACGCCTTAAAGGGTTTTTGTGTAGTGGGTTATGACCTTACTGAGTCGGATATTACTAAATCTTTAGAGTCATTAGGAATTAGGGTATTTTATGAAGACAACAATGCGCTATTGCCTAAAGAATTCAATAGTCCTTCTGTCACTAAAGTGATCTATACGCCTGCGGTTCCGCAAAGCAGCGATTGGTTTTCTTATTTTAAGTCCAATGGCTTTAAGATGATTAAAAGGGCTGTTTTGTTGGGAGAATCTACTGAATTGAGCTTCTGTTACGCGGTAGCTGGTACCCATGGAAAAACAACTACTTCTGCCATACTGGCTTATTTACTAGACGCCTCAGGAGTGAATATCACCGCTTTTTTGGGAGGTATAGCACATAATTTTGGCAGTAATTTATTGCTTAAAGACACGGAAATTACCGTGGTAGAGGCAGACGAATTTGATAGGTCGTTCTTGAATTTATCTCCTAATGTAGCTTGTATTACTTCTACAGATGCAGATCATTTAGATATCTACAAGTCTGCCAAAGCGCTCGAAGACAGCTTTTATTCCTTTGCGGGACTTGTGCCATTGAAGGAAAATTTGTTTGTTCATGAAGACCTGGCTATTCCGGGAATTAGCTATGGGGAACGCGAGAGTTCAGATTATTATATTTCGGATTTAAAAGTAGTTTCTGGTCAGACTTTGGCTAATATTCATACCCCTAGGGAAACTTTTAAATCAGTATTGTTTCCTATGCCAGGCAAGCACAATGTGCTCAATGCGCTTGTGGCTTTTGCCATGGCTTATTCTCAGGGGGTCCCTGCTCATGATTTAATTAATGCATTGTCCGGCTTTAAGGGAATTGCCAGGCGTTTTTCTTATGAGATTAATACACCAGATAGGGTTTATGTAGACGACTATGCCCACCATCCAACGGCTATAAATGCCATATACCAAACATTGAGGGCGCAGTATCCAAATAAAAAAATCACCGCCATTTTTCAACCGCATTTGTATTCGCGCACCCAAGATTTCGCCCATGAATTTGCGGCCAGTTTGTCTCAGTTCGACAGCCTTTTTTTATTGGATATTTATCCAGCCAGGGAGCAAGCTATTGAAGGGGTAACCTCTGAGTGGTTACTCGGTTTGATCAGCTCAAAGATAAAATTAAAATTGAGCGTGGCAGAGGTATTGAAAAGCCTTGAAGAAAATCCTCCCGAGGTCTTAGTGAGTTTAGGTGCTGGGGACATAGGAAAACAAGTGGTTCATTTTAAAGAAGCTTTGTTATGAAAAGAGTATGGAAAGTTATTCAAATGGTCCTTATCTGCTTTGTTTTGGTGGGCTTATACGCTTTCACTAATTACAGAAATGAGCGAAGAATAGTCACTGATATTGACTTAAAATTTATTGGAAATGACAATTTGTACACCACCTATGAGGCGGTTAATAAAATGTTAATAGTTAAACAGAAAGGGGCTTTTAAAGCCCCAAAAGATAAAGTAGCTTTGAGTACAATTGAGCGGTGGCTCAGTGAAGACCCTATGCTTCAGAATGCCACAGTTTATATGACTGTAGATGGGGCACTTAGGGCCTTACTTACACAGAGAACACCAGAAGCTAGGGTGGTAACGGATTCTGTTTATTACCTAGATACTCGCGGAATGGCAATGCCACTTTCTGAGTTTCATTCTGCCAGGGTACCCATGATTAGTGGGAATATCTCTGCGCTAAGTCTATCTGATTGTCATAAAATAATTGAATTTGTGTCCCGAGATGTTTTCTTGAAAAAGAATATTGTGGGAATTAGGGTGATTAAAGATCAAGACTATGTGTTACAATGTAGGTTAGATCAATTTGAGGTTCGCCTTGGAGCAGCAACAGCACTCCAAGAAAAGACTTCTAATTTTAAGGCTTTTTATAATAAAGCCCTAAAAGACAATAGTCTCCAAAGCTATTCTTTGGTAGATGTAAGGTTTAAAAATCAGGTGGTTGCCACCAAAAATTAATAATAATACTCAGATGAAAGAGACAAATTATTCTGTTGGCTTAGATATTGGAACTACTAAGATCGTAGCCATTATTGGGAAGGAGAACGAGTATGGTAAAATAGAAATTCTCGGTATTGGGAAATCTAAAAGTTTGGGGGTTCACAGAGGTGTAGTGAATAATATTACACAAACCATTGAGTCTATTCAGCAAGCGGTACAACAAGCAGAAACAGATTCTGGCTTGAAAATAGATACGGTATCTGTGGGAATAGCCGGACAGCATATTCGTTCGCTACAACACTCAGATTATATTACGCGTGCCAATTCAGAAGAAGTGATTGGTTATGAAGACGTAGACAATCTTTGCAACCAAGTGTATAAATTAGTGATGCTTCCAGGAGAGGAAATTATTCATGTACTACCCCAGGAGTTCAAGGTAGACGGTCAGGCAGAAATAAAAGAGCCCATGGGTATGTATGGTGGGCGTCTAGAAGCCAATTTCCATGTGGTTGTAGGACAGGTGTCTTCTATAAAAAATATTGTTCGCTGCATTAAGAGTGCTGGTCTAAATCTGGGAGAAATATCCCTTGAGCCTCTAGCGTCTGCAAATGCAGTCTTGAGTCAGGAAGAAAAAGAAGCTGGTGTGGCGCTCATAGATATAGGAGGGGGTACTACGGATCTAGCTATTTTTAAAGATGGTATTATACGCCATACTGCCGTGATCCCATTTGGGGGTAACGTCATTACAGAAGATATTAAAGAGGGCTGCTCCATTATTGAAAAGCAGGCAGAGCTCTTAAAAATAAAGTTTGGGTCTGCTTGGCCAGGAGAGAACAAAGACAATGAAATTGTCTCTATTCCAGGATTGAGAGGAAGAGATCCAAAAGAGATTACCTTAAAGAATCTCTCTAAAATTATTCACGCAAGAGTCGTAGAAATTATAGAGCAGGTCTATGTAGAAATTAAAAATTACGGCCATGAGGAGCAAAAGAAAAAACTCATTGGTGGTATAGTGCTTACAGGAGGGGGAAGTCAGTTAAAGCACCTCAAGCAACTGGTAGAATACATTACCGGGATGGACACTCGAATTGGGTATCCCAACGAGCACCTTGCGGGAGATTCTGAAGAAGAAATTGCTTCGCCATTATACGCTACAGGGGTAGGATTATTAATGAGTGCGGTGGCTTCAGATGCGAAGCACAAACCGCTAACAGAGTCCGCAACGGAAGAAGTTCAAGAAGAGGTTTCTGAAGCAGCATCGGCTGAGAAGGCGCCAGAGGCGGCCAAAGCCCCAAGAAAAAACATCTTTGACAAATGGTCAGAGAAATTGAAAGATTTTTTAGACAACGCAGAATAAAACACCAAAAATATAAGAACCCAAATCTATGAGTGATCACAGCGAATTTGACAGTATCGCATTTGACCTTCCAAAAAACCAAAGCAACGTAATTAAAGTCATTGGCGTTGGCGGCGGGGGTAGTAATGCAATTAACCACATGTTCCAGTCCGGTATTAACGGGGTTGATTTTGTGGTGTGTAACACAGACGCACAGGCATTACAAAACTCTCCAGTACCCAATAAAATTCAATTAGGACTTTCGCTTACAGAAGGTCTTGGTGCTGGTGCTAACCCAGAGGTGGGAGAGCAGTCTGCTTTGGAGAGTATGACAGACATTAAAGCCATGTTAGACACCACAACTAAAATGGTGTTTATTACCGCCGGAATGGGTGGTGGTACAGGGACTGGTGCAGCTCCAATGATTGCCAAACAAGCCAAAGAATTAGATATTTTAACTGTGGGTATTGTGACCATTCCTTTTCAGTTTGAGGGGAAAATGCGTTCTGAACAAGCCCAAAAAGGGATTGAAAATCTGCGATCCCAAGTAGATTCGTTAATTATCATTAACAACAATAAACTCAGAGAGGTTTATGGGAATCTAGGCTTTAAAGCTGGTTTTTCAAAAGCAGACGAGGTATTGGCCACTGCAGCTAAAGGAATTGCTGAGGTAATTACCCACCACTACACTCAGAATATTGACCTTAGAGATGCCAAAACCGTATTGGCCAATTCTGGTACAGCGATCATGGGATCTTCTCAAGCCTCTGGATCTGGTAGGGCACATGAAGCCATTTCTAAGGCCTTAGATTCACCGCTCTTAAACGATAATAAAATTACGGGAGCTAAAAATGTGTTATTGCTCATTGTATCTGGAAGCCAAGAGATTACCATAGATGAAATTGGAGAAATCAATGAATACATTCAGGCAGAGGCTGGAAATAGCGCTAACATTATCATGGGTGTTGGAGAGGACAGTGCCTTGGGAGAAGCTATTGCGGTAACTGTTATTGCTACTGGATTTGATCAGGAGCAACAAAATAATATTGTTAATACAGAATCGAAAAAAATCATTCATACCTTAGAGGAAGAGCAGCGTGCGGCCATAAATCTCACGCCTGAAAAACCTTCTTTTCAATCCTTAGATCCTTTGGAAGAATCTCAGCCCAAAGCAAGTGATCAAGTGGTGGTTCACACCCTTGATATGGAGGAAGTTGAACAAAGTGCCCCTGTAAAAGAGGCGGATCCTTTGGTGCCTACTTCCCAAGCGATTTTAGATTTGGAGGTAACTTATACTCTGGTAGAAGCGTCTAAAGAGCCATTGCATTCTTCAACGCAAAAGCAGGATTCATTCTTGCCTTTAGTGGGAGATTTCGAGGTAGTAGACGCAGAAGATCTCTCTGCTGCATTGGCAGAAGAAACTTTTGAAGACCATACTGAAAATGAGACGATGGATTTTACAAATACCCTTTTTGATTTGCCTATAGACCATGCAAACCAACAGGAGTCTTTAGTAGAGGAGCCCTTGTTTTCATCTAATGCATCAGAAGAAACTTTTGAAGAATCTTACTTAGAACAACCCATCTCAAAGGAAGAAGTTACTGATGAGGAAGAAGCACCCACTATTACATTTAGTTTGGGAGACGACATTAGGGATATGGAAGTTAAAGACCCTGTAGAGGTAATCCCTGTGCTGGAATACAATGCTGCTGGAGAAAAAAGATACAGCTTAGATGATTATATGGAGCTGGAGGCACATTTAGGAACGGCTAAAGAAGCGACTCCCGAAACACAAGAGCGCCCAGAAGAAGAAATGGTTTTTGAAAAGAAAATTGTTGAATCTCCAAAGGCAACGCCTCAAGAGGAAGCACTGGATCCTATGGAAGCGCCTATTGAAGCCCTACTTAAAGAGCGTGCAGACGAGCGAAGAAGAAAATTGAGGGATTTCAATTATAAATTCAACAACAGTATTAATAAGATCGAAGAGATAGAAAAAGAACCCGCCTATAAAAGGCAAGGTATTTCTTTGTCCGAAGGCCCGTCGGAGGGTAAGATCTCAAGAACTACATTGAGCACAGATTCTAATGAAGATTCTCAATTACGTAGTAATAATTCGTTCTTACACGATAATGTAGATTAATACCAATTCACTTACACCCAATAGACCCGAGGCACTGTTCTCGGGTTTATTATTTATATTTGCACTACTAAAATATTAAATAGGATGAGCTTACAAGACGCAGTAATGACAAAAATGAAGGAAGCTATGCGTGCCAAAGATACGGTGGCATTGTCTTCTTTAAGAGCTATAAAATCTGCCTTATTATTGGCCCAAACAGATGGGTCAGGCGCAACCATGAGTGAGGCAGACGAAATTAAGATTGTTCAAAAATTAGTAAAACAGCGTCAAGATTCAGCAGCCATCTACAAGGAGCAAGGAAGAGAAGATTTGGCCCAACCCGAATTAGATGAGGTTGCGGTATTGGCTCAGTTTTTACCCGCCCAACTCTCAGAAGAGGAAGTTAAAGTAGCTGTTGCAGAAATTATTGCTGCAACAGGAGCAAAGGGCATGCAGGATATGGGTAAGGTAATGGGCCAAGCCAGTGGTAAATTAGCTGGTAAAGCAGACGGGAAAACTATTTCAACAGTGGTTAAGGCACTTCTAAATGCCTAATATTATTTTTAAAAACGCCCTGCCTCGTATAGCTGCAATAGGGTGCTTACTTTTTTTAAGTAGTGCATCTCTGGTTTCTGCACAAGACACCTTTACTTGGAATGCGGTTTTTACAGACTACCAAATAGATTCTGTACAGGGCATTCGCTTAGAGACCCATTATAGGACCAAAGATTTTTGGGGTGGGCAACAGCAGTTTATTTTGCGCCCTTCTTACGTCAGGAAGTTAAACAATCAGATTACTTTGTCTGGGGGCTATTCTTTTTTAAATACTGAAAAGCAAGCGGTCTTTTTGGAAGAGCACAATGTCTGGCAGCAGATTTTTTATACTATCCCTTTAAAAAAGAGCACTTTTTTTGGATGGCTTAGGGCAGAAGAGCGGTGGATTGAGAATACAGCTTCTGAATTTGATTTTGGTGGCAGGCTTCGTGTTAGATTTGGCTGGAGAAAACCAATTTCAGGTTTGGGAAAAAAGTTCGAATTCATGGCGTTTAACGAA
>Ga0209138_1000931_pt1 | contig 26481 bp, 47 predicted proteins | sample SaaInl3SG_22_DNA_FD_184645 | JGI IMG/M metagenome (GOLD analysis project Ga0209138, IMG submission 184645) | Marine microbial communities from expanding oxygen minimum zones in the Saanich Inlet - ESP_153SG_22_DNA (SPAdes) (version 2) | ecosystem: Environmental > Aquatic > Marine > Intertidal...
AGGGTCTTCAATAAATGCTTGTGCTGAGCCAACCATTTGGCCGGACCAAGATTTAAAACCGAACTGCTTTCTATCTGTTTCGTTAAATGCTTCTAGCGCAGACAGCGCTCGATCTTTGGCAAGAGAGTCAAAATCTCTATCTCTTATGTCCTGTAGGTCTGGATAAGTATCTGGATTAGCTAAGATTTCATCCTCAAGCCGTTTTTTGCGCTCATCGTACATGTGCTGATTTCCGATGTAATAGCCCGGATTTTCAAAAGAAGAACCCATCGCAACATCAAGCGCAGAAGTTGAGCCATTAATTTCAGCAGTGTGATTGTCATTGACTCGACGAACAATATCTTCCCACTCGGCCGCATAAGAGTACGACTTGCCGGTTCCGATGTTGAGGTAGGTGTCGTTGTAGTAACTCGCTAGCCGATTGTCAGAAAACGAGCTCATGGTCTCTTGGGTAGCGGCCTGCTCCCAAGGTTGGAAATCATCTCTTTTATACGGAAACTTCACAGCGCACCATACTTATCTTGCCACTTCTGCAGATCGATAATGATTGGGTCATCATTTACATCTGCCATCGTTGAGAACTGCTCGCTAGTTAAGACGTTACCGCGATAAATATAGTATTTGCCTGTATCTGGAATAAGGGCAATCTTGTAATCGTTTTCGTTAATGTCCTTTATTACTGCATCACTGACCTCTTGGTCTGCAATTTCTGGGTCACGCAAATGTTCGGCAGTAATTTTTTCAAGTGCTAGTTCCGCTCGGCCTTGGGTCATATTTGACGGCAAGATTGTTTTTGCGCCGTTTACTTCGCCAATGCCACCTCTATCACCCACAGCGCCAACAGCTAAATTGACCGCATCTTCAAAGGCATTTGTGTCAAATACTTCTGCTGTCTGCGCCTGAAAGGCGTAAATAGCCTTGGCGACTTGCATCGTTGCAGACCTAGCCTCATCCATGCCTACAAAAGATTCTGCCGCATAATCTTGGAATGCCGTATTCATTTCGGCCGTCGTGCCGGTAACTGGGTTGCCTGCTTTCATGTAATCCATTCCGCGTAAAGCGAGCTCAGCCGCCTCGCCTTTCCCATCGACCAAAAGATGTCCAATAACTGCAAACGCGCCAACGGACTTGTCGTCACCGGTAATTTCATCGATCACTAATTCTGCATCTTGCCCAAAGCCTTGAGTCAAGGTCCGTAGCATGGAAAGTCGAGTGCCAAAGTCTCCTCTAAGCAAATGGTCTCGAAAACCGATGATCTCGTTTTTTGTGAAAAATTGCGGTTGCTGAAGGCCCATCGCGACTTGGGCCGCTTTTGCTTGTTGCTTTCTGGCAGTGAAGGCTTTGACCTTTTCTGGGTCCATCAAGGGCAAACCATCATCACCAACAGCAATACCGCTTTCGTCCATCGAATACATCGTAAAAGGATTAATTGGAGTAATCGGAGCGATGAGCCCGCGACTTGCCGCATTTGATAGTGCATTGTTGCTTTCGATATCAGACCGCGCTTGAGCAATCATGCCTTCGCCAATATCGACAACAATCGAATCTGCAGTTGTCGCTTGGCCTTCAGAGCCCGCTCTATACCTAGCTATGTAGTTTTCCATTTGCGGCAAGGTCATTTTGCGGACTTGGCTCACAGTGGTGTAACTGTTAATAACGCCTACAGCCTTTCTCCTTACATCAGGAGGAAGCGCGTCACCAAGTAAAACCACCTGATTCGCAAGCGATTCTATGCGCGTCCCATCTGGAAACAAATCCGATTTGAGAACCGTTGTGAGATCGGTGACTTCATCTCTGATTGCTTTAATAGTAGCTTTTGCCTCAGCATCCTTTCTTGAAATCGCGCCCTCTAACGCAGTAATTACAGAAAGCTCACCGGCATTATTTAGGTCTGGGATGTCTTCAGTAAGTAATTTGAAAAAAAGGTCCTGCTTTTCTTCAAACGAATTATTTGGGTTCTTTGCAAACTTAATAAGCTCAGTTTTCTTTTCGTCACTGAGTAGCTTTTCTGCCGCCTTGTTTAATGCTTCTTCGCTATTTATCTGAGACTGGATTGAAGTCTTAAATTTCTTAACTGAGTCGGGAGTTAGCCGCCCCCAGTCATCAGCAATCAAATCTGGAACCTTCCCCTGCTCTAACCCTTCGAGGGTTGTCTTCATGTCCTGCAACGTCATCTTGTCAATCTGACCGATGATTCTTTGTTTTGAAAAATCTGTTTTAAGCGTAGACATTTTTTGTTGCGCCGCAGATGGGTCCATAAAACCCTCTTTGATTGCATTTGGGAAATGTATGTCGAACAATTCCTTTTCGTCGTCTAAGCTCCCATTCCTAGCATTTTCTGCCAAGATGGTTGCCTTCTCTGTCCAAGTGCCATAATCAAGCCTAGCGCGATCTGACCTTGCTGTTTGACGAACCTTAGTGCCAAATTTTTCAGAGTAGCCGTCAAAGCGAATATCAAACAATTCCTTACTTGCTGTTGTCTGAAACCCTTGGTTGTACTTATCCCGAATCTTTAGCCGAGCGTCTTCAAATCCTTTTTGCGCGCTTTCAGGGTCATTGCGAGACATCTCCTGCGCTTTTTCCAATGCTTCCTGTAGTTCTTTGTTTGAAGCATTTTCTGCTCGCATGAGGTCCATGCGTTCTTTTCTTTGCTGTTCCTCTTCGTAATATTTTGCAGTCTCGCCTGCAATAACACCTGTAAGCTGTTCCTTCGCTCTTACATCTTTAGTCGCGGCCCCAATATTCATACGAACGTTCAGGCGCTGAGCTCCCGTTTTCGCTGTACGCTGAACTTGATTTGTATAAGTTGGGACCTTCATTTATCGCTACCTATGTTTTGTAAGCAGTCATGCCGCTAGAAATGCCCGACAACAAACTCGAAGCGGCTTTTGTGCGCCCCGCTTTTTTGGCAACCCCGCCGTAGAATCTCTCCAGTTTAGCGCTCAACTCATCTTGAACAGCAGACTCCATAGCCTCAGCTTCAGCAACTTTGATGTTGTATTTGGTGTTTGTGTAAGTTTGTTCTTGCTCGTTAGCCATTTGTAGCGCTAGCTGTAACGGCGTTCCGCCACCAGTCTGCCAACCCATATAGGCAATTGACTGCCGTTGCTCTGCGCGCATAGCCTCAAATTCACCGGCAAGAGACTGGAGCGTAAGGTCGCCTTCGAGCCCAATAACTCGCGCTTGGTCCTTAGCCATAGTTGCATTACGTTCAGCAATTTTGGCATTGAACTCATGGGCTTCAGCTTCCGCCTTGCCCGTATCGATCTCGGATTTCGCCTTGAGTAAACTGCTACCTACGACCAGTGCCGCTTGCGCCCAACCCATACCTATCTATCCCATGTCTGCAATAGTGGATATATTGAAAGAATTGTAGTCGATACAGGCTTATCCTGCTCAATATATATTCTCGAATTCGTTGAGAACCCACCAGAAAACTCAATCGTTTTGTCGCCGGTAAACAAAGGAACTGTCTCGTCCATAGAGTCGCTAGTTTCCCTGAAATAAATTTCCTGCACCTCAGCGTCAGTTGCGCCAACCTTTAGGCCGAACCCTGCCTCATACAGTCTCAGAGTGATCTCCCTAACGCGCATATTTTTGGCCTGCGATGTGCCTTCCTCACCGCCATAATCTAAGCGCATAGTTTCGAGTATTGACTTGTAGGAAAGGCCAACCCTGACATCAGTAGCTTCTCTGTCTAACGTGATTGTCCCAGTGCTTGATACAACCTTATCGGCATGGACCGCCCCGTCAGCTAATATCGTTACCGTTTCGCCCTTCAGGTGCAGAAGCCCACTTAAAGAGTTAGTTGCGGGCCCAGAGTAAGATATTCCTGCGTCGACGAAGTATGGAGTCTCCTCGCCTAGATCGGGATTAATTCGACCAAGCCGCTCAACAAAACGTTTCGTCTCGCCATCGATTGTTCGCTTAACAACAACCAAAACATCTTCTTCATCAGTAGATGTCTTCAGCGAGCACACAGATTCCACATGCCCAAATTCATCAGCGCCAAAAGAGCCGCCTAGCTTGTGTCGATGCCAAGCAATGACATTTTCTTCGCGTCGATACGTCATTCCTAATAATTCGCCTGTATTCAGCACAATCCAGACAATATTGTCAGGCTCTTGTTGATACGCGCACTCGACTATCCCGCCATCTGTTATATGCTCAGCAAGTAACGTTAAGTCAGGGGCGTAATACGAGTCGCTGTTGAAATCATAAACAAGCTCCCGAATCTTGCGGCCGGACCTTTGGACAAACAATGTTATGTTGCCGGCTGTCACTGGCTGTGTTGTTGAGCTACCGTAGCTAGCCTGCTTAACAATTTGCGTATTTGTTGGGTTGATTGGGCCCGCAGAAGATGCAGAGACGGAAAACTCACCGCCGCTCGTGCCTAATATTAAAGTCCTTGCTGTTTGAATGTACTGAATCGTGTCAACGGTTTGAGAGCCAATCGTATAAGTAAGCGAATCTGTTGCGTCAGTGCCTAACTCAAAACCTTCTAAATCTCCCGCTTTAGAAAAGAAAATCGTTTGCGGCGCTTCTTCAGTGCCGGCCAAGACGAGCCGTTGCTCGAACAAGGCGACAGCACTTGGATATCCTGTTCTTGCCGAAAATGCCCCAAAAGCAGAAGCATAATCATCGTAAACCTTCTGCACTACACGCCCGCTGTTGTAAACCGTAGGAGTCGTGCCACTCGGAGGAAGGTCAACGCTCGGGGCAAAAACCATTGTGTCACGAGTAACTTGCGCTAAAAGGCCATTATCCACTCTCTTCGCACCGCCCGCTGTTTCAAAAATATCAACCCTTCGACCTTCCCTAAATCCCATAGATATCAAGTTAACTTCATCGGTAACCTTGAATGTTGCCCTATCGTTATGCTCAAGCCCTGTGTTACTGGGGTCGCCTTCACGCAAAGTGACTGTTCCTTGGCCGGACGCACTGGTTAGGAAAGTGCCATGCTCGTCCTCTGGAGTGTCGATGAGCTTAGCCTGACAGGTTGTACTAAATGCAGAGAAATCTAAAAATGTGATGCTCAAGGGAACTGCGATTTCAAAATACATATTATTTGTTTTGAAAAGACGCCCAACGTCGTACCAACTAAAAATAGGGTGGCTTGCCGTGATAGTGACATAGCCTCCGTCATCTTCTTCAACAGTCGCTGACATCAAAGTTACGCCATCGTCGGCGTAGCCAAGCGGGTCTAATAAAGGACCTCTATTAAATTTTGGAATTTCTACGCGCCAGTCGTCATCGAAATACCGAACCACTTTAATGGGGTGGTTGTTCTGCTGAACCATGTACATTACGTCCGCAGATTGAGCGAAACGAACTCCAGATAACTCATCCTCACCGAATGGATGATGTATCTTCATGGCGTTAACAGGTTCGATGCGGTCGTTGTTTGTCGCATAAGAATCTTTGGAAGTTTTTTTCCACGGCCCGTATTGCAGTATCTGACCAGAGTTCGGCTTACTGTAAGTGGCGCCGACCCTAAGACTTTGCACTGTAGAGTGCATCGTCTTACCGTCCGACTCCATGTAAACTTTTGATTGAATTGATGAACCTGACGGCATAGCTTCAAAAATGCCACTGCTAGATAACTGCGAGCCCCTTTGCGCAAACCGAACAAAAGTAGTTGAGTCTGTGTCGCTGAAAGTCGTTGTTGCAGTTGTCAGGTCATAAGGTGTCGTCATCGTTACAGTAATGAGCAGGGGGCTGTCAGAAGGCGTAGCTGTTGTGAGATTCCCTAACCCAATAAAAATCTTAGTGCCGTCATCGTTAATACTGATTGAATTCGCCGTATACTCACTGGTGTTCCAAAGGGAGCTATAATTTATCTCTGAATCTAGAGCATTAGGGTTCAAGAAATTAGGGAAAAGCTCAAAGTCCTCGTTCGTGTTAGTGTCCGCAAACCAACATTGGATTTTGCTTGCATCCTCTCTTAGGATGACAATCCTTTTTTCTGTGGTGTTGGCTTCTCTCGAAACACAAAAATCTCTTAGGTTCCAACTCGCCGGATAAAAATCATAAAAAGCCAGACTACTGCTGTAAGTCTGTTGCACCTTGTACTCTTCATCAAAGGGGCAAATCATGATGACTCCAAACACCGCACCGGCAGGTGTTGCGTTGTGACACCTCACAAGCACTTTATCGTCAGGGGTTACATGGAATGAAGAATCTCGATAGCTAACATTCTGTATATCATCAGAGAAATCATAATCAGAGCCGGTCGTAGAGAGGAAGTAGGATTGATCTTGCTGTAGTGCAATCGGCTCAAGGCCAACAAAGCTGTATGGTTCCGAACACTTCCAAGTAACGGCATAGAAAAAATCTCTATACCAATTAACGTTTACCCAACGGTCACTGCCGCTTGGCGTATCGCCCCACACTCGCTCATTTTGATCGGCTATATAAAATGAGTAGCAATGCGTTCCGTCTCTACTAAATTGCCAAGTCGTGCTGTTGAAGTTCCATTGGACTTCGCCAAACTGTCCGTCGTCATTTGCAATTGCCCCAAAATCACGCATCTGCTGTTGATAAACATCAGGGCCATCAAATATTTCAGTATCTTTAAAGTCAGGCTTGCCCTCTGCATCCCTTTGAATAACAGCGCCGTTCTTTGTCACCCAGAAAAAATTCGGCTCTAAAACAAGGCCAAATGTATCGTCAGCACTATACTCAAATGGAATAACCCGAGTTTTTTTATTACTTATTGTTTGCCCGATAAACTCGGTTCCGGGTCTCCGCGCCGCTCCACCATGAGGATGGACTAGAAAATTTTCTAGCTTGCGACAACCGCTGTTGTATTTCTCTAAATCTGTACGACCTTCAAGTCGAGGTGAAAGCTCGCCCGCAGTAAAGCTCGTTATTTGTGGACTTACCTTCGCCATCTAGAACCTCGAACGTATAAATATGTCACTCTCTATTGAGCCGTAATCAGTTACGGAGTCTATGCTTGCAGGAGTGCCCTCTGTCGCATCTACGAATCGAGCCTCTCTAAGCTTGTCCTCATACAAAATCCTGAAGTTCTCTTGCAGAGTGTTGCTTCCAACAATCGGATAGCAAACGTCAGCCGCCAAAGCCGCAACAACAGCTTCAGCAAAAAGCGAATCCCACAGTGAAAGATCGTCAACACGGCCGACGTAAGTCAACTCAATGTTAGATTCGCTCGATAGAATCTTTCTTCCTTCAACCCTGTAAGCAATATCTAGTCTGCCGATGCTCAGGACTCGCAAACAGTATGGGTCTGTAGGGAGAGTGAATGCGTTTGAGAACTCAAAAGCAGGGTCACCTAGATCGGGCGCCAGAGTCTTTCGAGTAATTAAGCAATTCCATGGGTGGGCCCTCATGACAGAATCTCTAACATGAGGATATCTTTGGTTCATGATACGGCCGACCTTAGAGTCTTCCGTCAAAGAAGTAATGTTGCTTGCGCCCAATTGAGTTAGTGCGCTATTGCAAATATCAACAACAGATGTAGACATGACTACCCCTTAGTAAAGGAAGGGGGCAGAGCCCCCATTCCATTATGCTACGACGTAGCTAATTGATACCTCGAGAGGACCAGTTGCCGCCGCACCGCCAATTGTTGCGGTTACGACAAACTCATTGTCCGTCGATGCATCAAGTGACACCTCATGCCCTGCACCCAAGTTCAAAGATGGCGCAATATCAGCGCCCCCGTTTGAACCTGAAGTTGAAGTAGCGCCTTTGAAGAAAGCCGCCGCCGCAACTACAGCATTGCCGTCAGCATCAGTGTAAGCACCATGCCCGATAGACACTGTTGTGCTTGCTCCGAGTGAGTCCCAGTACATAGAACCACCAACCACACGCGCTCCGTGAGGTAGAGCGAAAAGCTCGATCACATCGCCTGAAGCAGTTGCCGCAGTTGTGTAGGTTGCGTAAGCAATACGCACTGTTCCGCCCAATTGATTCGCCTTCACGAATTCAGATGGGTCGTTTTGAGTAGTTGATGTGCGAACATCAGAATATACAGTCGCCATTTTTCAGCCTCCTTATGCCGCTTCATCACACTCGATCTTGATTACTTTAGCTTCTTCCATGCGAGTCGCACCGAATGTAGCTGAGTAATAGACCTGTGTGCTGTAAGATTTGTCGGCGCGCTCATCAATGCGAGCATTGACATCCTTACCAACAGCTAGCTTGATGCCGTCCATCGCCCAAACAAAGCAATCGCGAATGTTTGAAGCAACACCTAGGCGAGTAGTCAACACGAACTTGAAGCCAAGGAAGGTATCTACTTGGCCTTGGACCAAAGCCTTCACAGTGTTGAAGTCCGCAGACTGAACTTCTGTTGTGTTCAGCAATGACTCTAACTGGTCTGGGCCCAGAGCGATGTAACGCTGAATTGATGGGTCAACAGAATTCAAGTCTAACTTCTTCTTAGCCTCGATTAACTTGGCAAGCGTCAGGTCAGTAGAGCCGTGAGCAACTACGTTAGCTGAATCGAATGCTGTTGATGTTGCGCCAGACTTACCAGTCTTAGCTGTGCCCAATGCCGCTTCGATGATTGCATCATCCATAGCGCGACCCATTGCCGCGGCCGCCGCCACTGCGTATGTGGATGTTGGATCGATGAGCATGCGAACCTTGTCCGCGTCATCAATCAGGTCAGCCCATTCGTATGAGTCCATAGTGACCATACGGCGTGAGTGTGGAGTTTCCAAGATTGGAGTGTCGCCATGGCGCGAAGAGCGCTTAACAGCGGCAACCGAACCTACTTGATCGAAAAATGCCTTTTCCCCTGTGACTGATTCCTCAGACACGCAATTGCGTAGCAAAGACCCCCGCTGTTGTGAAAGCAGTTGAACGTTGCTACTGAACTGTTGCACGAATGCAGTAGTGATTTGATTTGACATGATGTCATCCTCGTTCAGTTTACAAAGTTTTGTTTCGCTACCCTACTAACAGGACGAAGATGAGTTTCAGGACTCCTCCTAATCTTTGCGGGGGCTTTACGCTTGTCCCTTGGTTTTCCTAGTCTGAGCTACAGGAGATTGGGCCACCGGCTTATCAATCTCCATTAAGCACCATTCTAAGTGTCTTTGGGCCTCAGCAATAATATCTCGCCTCTGGTCCATAGTGCTGTGGGCTAGTGTAACCCTTAACACTTCAAGTTTGAACTCCCTATCATCCATGTCCAAAAATCTTTTCCTGTAATGCTAAAGATCGTTGCACATAATCATGATGATCTCTGTGTCTGGCGTCCCAGTACGGTGAATCCTTGTGCTGAAGCTCGGCAAGTTGAGCTCTCGCTTCGTCCGGCGTTATTCCTCCAGAAGTCTTAACGCCAATTAAAGTATCTTCGCCAACCTTGTTTTGGATAAACGTGCCAATTTCAGCCAACATTTTTACGACATCTGGATTGTCCCCAAGCAGGGAGCCATCACTTAACTGGATTTCAGTTAAGTCTTCTGCCCCAAACTCATTCAAGACCCCAAGCGCCAAATCAAGCTTGTCGTCAAAAGCTTGTCCGTATTCCTGCCTCAACTCGCGCTCGACATTTTCCCGATGCATCTCAATGCTTGCATTGGATTCACCGACCAATGAATCCGCGTACTGGTTGTATGCATCAAATATTTGTTGAGCTTGCCTCGGGTTCAGTCCTGCCTCATGCGCTAGTTGCCGATACCAGTCTAGCCCACCGCCATCGTCCTCAAGACCCTCTGGCGTTGCAAGATCATACATATCTGGAGCTTCTGGTCTGCCAAGCCGCTCGTAAACATAATCCCAGTCTTCTGGCGAAGAGTGCTTGCTAGGGATAGCAACCTTATCTGCGCCAATCATTTGTTGTGCGTGGACGTAGCTTTTAGCTAAAGCGCCAACGTCAGTAATATGTTGCAATGACTGATGAGCTCTAATCTCATCCGGTATCATTGTTCTCCAATCGCCAGTCGTCGAATCATCTACAGACTGAGCTACCCCTTCTTCAGGGACTCCAGTTACCTGTTCTTCACTCATCACTAACCTCTTGTGGTGGTTCCCATGTACTCATCATATTTCTAATATAAAGGACAACAGCGCGTTGCCCCTCTCTGAAGGCCGTCTCATACGGGTCTGCAGAGAAAGTTGGAGTGTGCACAAAGAATCTATCTTCCAAATCTTGCAAGACAATATCTCCATCACGCTCCCCAAAGCAGAAAGCGAAAGCCTCCTTAGTTTGTTCCCTAGGTTTCATTTATTGATTTTCTCCTATTGCTTTTAATGCAGGCGCCGCCTGACCCATTGCCTGAGCAGTTTGCGCCATTTGCTCCATTTGTTGTTGTTGTTCTGCCTGCTGTTGCCGCTGACTCCTAATTCCATCAACCTCTTCTGCCCCGCGAACTGTGGTTGCAGGAACAGCGAGAGTGTCAAGGATATACTTAGTCATGCCGTCGGCATCAATATAATCGAGTACCGACTGATCTATCTGAGACAGTGGACCGATTAACTCGAACATCCTCATAGCCGCCTGCAAGTCTCCAGTCTTCTGGGCCTTAGCTAGTGGAGAGACGTATTCGATCTCAATGTTTTCGTTCTGCAGGAACTCAGGCGCAGGCAAAAACGCCTTGTCGCGCAACAGAAGATTGTAGGTGCGATTGATTAAAGGTTGCAGAAGCTCAGCCTGAAGCCGCCCAAGAACTGGGCCCAAGAGGCGCATTTTCTCTTCTGTTCTCTGCATGACCTCGGTCGCCGTCATTTGCGGGCCCTGAGACATAATCAATTGATCGACATAAAACGCAGACTGAATCGCTTTTCTGCGCTGTTCCTCCATCTGCAAACCGATTGGCGCGTTAGAACCGATGTTCATTGGCTCAATTCGGTCCCTTGTTCCACCTCTATAGAAGTTCAAACCTCCGGGGACTGTACGAACAGGAAGCATGAATCCGTCGTCTGGAACCATCAGCGGTGGGTCAACCTGTTTTTGAGCCGCCCGAATGGTCACTTCTGACATTTTATTGAGCATTTTTACGTCTGGAAGGGCCGTCATTGCAGGCGATCGACCATATCCATGCTCAAAACTAGCCTTCAAAAACCGTGGCGCGACGTATGGGAACTCATCAAAACCGCTTTCGCTGAGCACTTCCTTCGATTCAGGGTCAATATATATCGATGCAAACGGCTTATTCTTTGAGTCAACCCTGATTACGTTACGCTCATCCCTAGGTTGGACCACATGGAGCAAGGTAATCATCTCGTATGGGTTTTGCTCATAGCGCTTTTTCATCTTTTCAGACGCTTTTTCTTCCCCAAACTGGGCAAAAATTGCGCGAACAGGCATTTTGAACTTACGAAAAACGGTATCTACACGCCCTTTATCGTCTTCAGCTAGGTAAACCTCACTGCAATGCCTTGTCTGAAACCTGACTCCGCCATCATCTTTCTCAATGAACATGACTCCAGTGCCAAAGCAAATCAAATCATGGTAGAGCTCATGCACCTGTTCCTGAAAGTTGGACCGGTGAAACGACTTGTACATCGTGTCTTCAACACTTTCGAGCCATTCTCTCGCTTCATCAGACTCATTTGACTCTCTGTCGCGGAATCGCAACGAAAACCAACGTGTACTAGAGTTTGTAAGCATCCCATGTAGCGACGCACTCAGCAATTCGGCGGCATGTATTGCAGTACCGTCAAATACAAGCTCTGTCCGCTTATCGCCTTGCGTCCGCTTTTTTGTGATATCTGCTTTCCGAGGAACAACATAGTCAGCAATTTCTTGCCAATGCGATTCCCAAACTTGCCGCTGAGTCTCGAGATAACCGAGCCTCTTCAGTAACTGAACAGCTAGTGCGCTAGACATGATGTCTTACCCCAAAGTTGCTTTCTTTTGTGTCATGCCTGCATAGGCGCCCGTTGGGCCCTTTTTCCTCGTCCGCATAAAACTACGCGCACTGCGGGCTGTATCCATGCTTCTGGATTGAACGTCTGCTTGCATCATCGACGCAGAAGGGCCGCCGCCTGCGCTGATTGCCGCTTGAGGGGTAATTACCGGCTTAGGCGCAACAGTTTTTGTTACTGTCCTTACCGCCGCCGCGGGAGCCGCTTGCGGAGCCGCTTGTGCCGCCGCGTTACCCAACCCTCCTGTCGCGCCTGCTACTGCGCCGCCAACCGCACCCTTGATTGCTTTAAGGGGATTCTTAACTACCTTAGTTACTGCTTTAACTGCACCGCCCATGTCTTACCTCCAGATATGTGGCAATTTGAGGGTTACCCCTCCGTTATCGGGCTTACCGCCCATTCGCAACAAGAGCTCGCTATTATCGCTCTCAGCTATAATTTCGTCACATCCTAACGCCCAATTGGTTGCAAAGATGGTGTTGACCATGTTACGGCAGAAAAATCGCCGCTGATACCCTTCGACTACAGACATGTGCACAGGCCAAATACGTTGATTCTCTTCAAGCTGATTGAACCAAATATACCCTGCCGTCACTCCATCATTCGTATCGATGCAATTGTAGATCATCGAATACGGTATTAAGTCTACATGTTCGTCATACCAAGCGTAGTCTGTGCTTTCTAAATGCAAATCCAAGCTATCCTTCAAGATATCTTGGTCGCCAAGTACGGGCCTAATCACTTTGTTTTCTTAGCGCAAGCAATGAGGCGCGCTTCGTTTGCACAGTTTCGCCACCCGCTTTTCGCGCCCTACGGGTTTTCGCCAAGTCAGTCGTCCGAGCTACATCCGTCTCAACCGCCTCTCTAATCACTTTAGGCGTTTCGGCAGTCATGACGACAGGCTCTACCGCGACGGGCGGCGGAGCAGGCGGTATCTCTTTCTGCATTGGTGCAGGGCCGCCTTTATCGCCACCGACCCCAAACAATTGACCAATTCCTTTGAATACATTTCCTATTGGTTTAGCCATTACAATGAAACTCCCAGTGGGTTGTAACTAGAGTCGGCCATCATTTGAGGCGGCCGCTGAAAACCTCTCGACTCACGCAGTCCTACCGCAAGATACCGAAACGCATCCGCGGCATGAGAAGACCAGTCGTGTACAGGGCTTGCCCTGAAACTCCGAGTCTTCTGATTGTAGGCCCGATGATACTGTCTCAGGCACTCAAGTCCATGTTTACAGGCGTCGCGGTCAAACCAACACCTCGCAATCAACAATTGAGCGGCGTGAATCCCATCTTCCAAAGGAAGCTTAGGCACGACCCTAAAATTGATACCGAGGTCATATGCGGTTTCCCTGCGAGACTTCCCTGAGCCGAGCTCTCGCACCTCGATATCGTGTGGCGCATTATGCTCGCCGTAGAGATATCCTTTCCTCTGCAACACCTGAGCATAGTGCGGCAACCCCTCATTTCGATTCTCGTAAAAATCGATAACGTGTATGGCTCGACCGACTGTCTGTGTAAACCAAATTGCCGTAGAATCACCGACACCAAGGTCCCACCAAGTATCGACCCTAAAACTGGGGTCGTAAGGAACCTGACTCATAGCGCCCTGTTCCTGACGTTCCTGTAGGTACTGCCCGAAAATTGCACCCGCAACATTCGCAACCCAAGAGCACTCAAACTCCTGTTCGTACTGGTCCTTGCTCATCATTGCTTTAGCGGCGCCCAGTTCCTCCGCATCGAGGATTCCTGTTTCGCTAGCCTTGTAAACCTTCGTGTACCAATCAGGTTGCCCCTGAGCCTCATCGTAGAGCTCGTAGAAAGCGTTATGCCCTTTCGGGGTACCAATGAACAGGGCCCATCCCTTACGGTCCGACAGAGCCGGCCTGATGACTTCTGGGAACAAACTCTCTGGCATATCCGCCATCTCATCCAGAACTGCGCCGTCTAGATAGATACCCCGTAGGCTATCTGGGTTCTCTGCACCAAGTAACTGGATGCGGGCCCCGTTAGGAAGGTCCGCTCTCAATTCAGTCTCATGGAACCGCACCATAGGGATAGCGCCTGCAAATTGCTTCAAGTAATCCCAAGCCACGTTCTTAGCCTGCCTATAGGTTGGCGCTATGTATGCGTACCTAGGGTTGGTCTTGTCGCTGAGGATTGCATCGCGCAATAAGTGGTTTATCGCCATGACAGTCTTGCCAAAGCGGCGGTGACACACAACAACGCCCCAACGCTTCTTGCTGAGCTCCTTGTGTAGGTCAGCCTGCATTCTTCTTGGTGTGTAGGGGATGCGTATCTCAGTCACAGTCAAAGACACTCCTGTACATGGATAATGCGGCAACTACCGCGGCGGGCTGTTTGGCGGGTGATGGGGGTCGGGAAAGTGCAAAAATTGTACATCGTTGTGCAAAAAAAGAGCAATTCGGCAATTCGATTTAACATAATGGTGATTATGCGACACGAAGCTGTTCGATTCTGCCTGCCTCGTGCGCGCGAACGCTGACACTCAACGTTAACTGGAACGATCAATACGCCCTCATCTATATATAGCTGTCGCTCTCTCTCGTGCTCTCTCACTGCCTCAATCCCTCGTCCTGCCTGCATTGCATAGCTATGCACTTATAGATAGCTGTGAACTCTTCTCTGTAGCTCTCAACATATAAAGAGTGTTCGTCCCTGTACCTAAACTGTACCGTAACTGTCACTCGTCGCCCCATTTCAACGTAATCGTACCTTGAAGCTTATCGTTTTGGTCTGCCGCTTTGTTGCGTACTCCAAGAGGCTGTAGCTGTCGAACATACTTATCCTTCTGCTCTACCTCTAGTCTGCGTCGCCCGATCTCTGCCTGAGCAAGCTTAGGGTCTTCAGGTAAAGGCCGCTCGATAATCTCAATGATGTCATCGCGTAGCATCTCTGCCTGAATAGCTCTCGCCCTGCGATACTCATCGTGAGCTTCGTCGTCCTCTTGTATATGCCTGAGAACTGTCCGCCATGAAGGCAACGACTCGTCATCACATATCTTGTACAGGCTCCGCCCTTCTGCAAGCTGTTCACAAATGCTCTTCATTTGTTGCTTGCTAACTCTCGGCCTCTTCGCCATGTCATCGCTCCTTTAAAAAGGACCGGCCCATTGGACCGGCCAACGTAGTCGTCTGAGGGAACTCTTGAACACCCGACTAAAGCGCTCGATAGCGAGTGTCTCATATTTTTTTTGTCAGTAGGTATTGACACATCTGGACAATGCATGCGATAAGACAAATGTGAGATATAGGAGTGTGATTTATGAAAGAGTGTTTATTCGGATTGGTTGCTTGCGGTGCCCAGAGCCCTGCGAGCTACAGCGAGGCCCATGACGCGGTATGCAATGCCGGTTACGGGGACTTGGACAACGGGTGTTGCGAGATTGAGCGCGTCATCCGCTACATCGGGGCGATGGACATTGACCGCGCCGAGGAACGTGAAGAAATGATGATCGAGTGGGGCTACGAAATCTGGGCCTACGAAATGGTAATGAACTGTGCCTGTGTCACTAGGTACGCTTGAGGAGTGAGAACAATGGATAAGAAGACAATCGAAACAATCATGGCAATGCGTCGCGACATCATGCGATGCAAGGAAGCCATTGAGCGCGAGGCTTGCGCGATGAACGGTTGGGGAGTCAACCACAACATCTGCGAGATCATGCGGATTGAGGAAGACATCAAAGCGATGGGCGGTTGCCCAGAGACTACAGGCGGTCCTATCAGTTGGGCCGAAGTCGATGACGACATTTACTACGACATGTTCGGTTGAGGAGAACGAGAATGGCTAAGATTTATTTGCGATTGATTAAAGCGGCTTTGGACCGCGGTCTAGACATCGATGTGATTTGCGCTGAAGAAGGCGATTACTTGAGCAAGGGCGCCGGCTACAAAGCGACTAAAGACGCGATTGAGTGCGTCGAGATGGTGAATGTCAGAGTTCGCGATAGCCGCAAGGACTGGAAGGACTACCGCAAAGCAAGTGTTGCAGTGTTCGCAATCATCCCTGCTTACGCTGAGGATGGCGAAGACATCGTTGATTACGGCGGACCAATGGCGGAGGAGCTTTTGCTCCTCGCCGGAGGCATTGGTTTCATGAACGGCGACGGGGAGGTTGTCCATGTACGTTGACTTGATGGGCCCAGAGGGCAATGCATACGCGCTGTTGGCGATTGCGAGCAAGTTGATGATGGAGCTCGAGTACGAGCCATACGCAATGGCCGATGTCTTGGATGACATGCGGAGTGGCGACTATCGCAACTTATGCGAAGTCATGGAGAACGAGCTTGGCGGTTATGTCGAGCTCGAGAATAAGCCTTGGGAGGGTGAGTAATGATTAAAACCGCAAGCTTAAAGGCGGAGAAATTCGCCAAGGCGCTTGGCAAAAAGCGCATGGAGTTGATCGAGTTTATCGAGATCGACTTCGGGGCCGACATCGTTGTCGAGGTAGGGGCCAAGTACCCGTTCGAGAACGACACGACGGTCCGCATCAACTGCGTTGAGGACGGCGACACGTTCGCCGGTCTCGTTGAGGATTTTAAATACTGGGTAGACGGGCTCGAGCCCACTCCCGATAGCCCAAACTGGGGAGGCTGACTATGACTGAAGCAAAGTTTTTACCGTGGGAGCACCACGCTACAGCGAACGACCGATTCGAGGTCGAGGTCTGGACCTATGAAGAGGGGAACCGATTGGTTCGCCACTTCCCTGCCGCTCACCTAGGCGAGGTTGTGATGACCCTGTTCGATTACGGGTGCCGTCACCGCGTAATGGAGTTCGTCACCGCCTACTATGACGACGAGCTACGCGAGCCGTTCGAGTTCAACGACTGCGACCCTTGGACAATTTTTGTGGAGTGTCTCAATGGATAAGCCGGTTGATATCAGGGCGTACCGAGAGCTCGCCGCATTGAGCCGAGCTCACGACACGATGTATGAGGTGCGAAAGCGCCTCGACTTGGTTGTGGCAATCCTGCATGACATCGACACAGATCGGAACAGCACTGCGCCAATAGAACTGCTATGCAATCCAGACATTGAAGCGGCATGCAGGGCGGTCCACCTAGCGAGGACCAAAGTGAAATCAGCATGCGTCTCGATAAGCTCGAGCATTGTTGATAGAACGGACATTTAGGTATTGACCAGACTGGACATATGTGAGATAAGAAAGTCTGTTTATATAGGAGTGAGATTGATATGGCGAAAATGAAAAGTGCGGCGGCCCTTGCGGCGCGTGAGTTGAAGGTCCGGTTGCGTGATGAGCTTGGTTTGAAAATCAAAAGTGCTCGCAGTGAGAACTATGCGGGCGGTAGCAGTGTCTACATTGAGGTGATTGACCCTAGCCCTGAACACTTGGAAGCGGCGAAGGTAATCGAGGGCGAGTATGTCTACGGTTACTTCAACGGCATGGAGGATATCTACGAGTACAGCGCGGTTGATAACGGCAAGCCCAAGGTGAGCTACGTCTTCGTTCGCCCACACTGGAGCGACGAGATCAAAGAGGCCGCCGAGGATTACGCGAAGATCGTCAAGGCTGAGGAGCGGTTCGGCTACAGCTACTTGCACCGCGTCTTGGGAATGCCTGAGTTCTGGGAAGTTTACGAGAAAGGGGCCGGAGGCTACGAAAGCATGCTTGCGGCGGTAAAAGCAAATGATGCGGCGGCGCTTGCTGAGTTCAGAGCAAAAGCTGAAGCCGGTAACGTGATTCGATTGGTTTAAGGAGTGAGTATGTACAGTGAGAAAAAACGTGAGCGCATTATCAAGGCGTTAGAAAAAGCGGGTTACGGCAAGGCCGTGATGACGGATTGGAACCGCGATGGAGACCTTGCGTTGAACTGCGAGGTTTGGTGTGGCGACGATGTGGGCATGGTCGGTGACTACTACGCGTATGACCGCGAGGGCTATGATTTCTCTGGAGTCAAGGTCAAGGTCGCCAAGTTGTTGGACAAGATGAAAGCTTACGCCGAGTGGTACAACGGCGCAGTCTTAATTGTTTGTGATGCGTAAGGGAGAGAGTGTGAAGAAGTTTGTGATTTATATGGGGGGCGTGGCGTTCGGCCACGCTGACTCTATGGAGCGGGCTGAGGTCATGAAGGCCGAGATGGAAAAGATTTTCATCGCCCATGTTTATATCGTTGAGGAGTTTGTTTATGGCGAGTTGTAATAACGAGGTTTCAGTTTACGTCGCGCGTGGCTTTGACTACCGCGAGGTGAAGTTGAGATGTAACAGCACTGGACCGCATGGTGAGTTGCTGTTGTGTGAGGAGTGCGAGCACAAGCGTGACCGCATCGAGGAAAACAGCGAGGCAGATAATGCGTGGTTGCGCTCTGCCGGTTGGGGAGAAATGTAGTGAAAAGTTTAGAGTTGATGTCATACATCAGGGACAAGGGCGGAATCACTCCGCTCGAGTGCCTTGAGGAGTTTGGATGCATGCGGCTTGCCGCTCGCATCTATGAGCTCAAAAGCTATGGTGCGACTGTCCCGACAGTCATGGTCAAGAACCCAGTGACCAAAAAGAAATATGCGCGTTACATCTGGGTCGATACGCCGCGCAATCGCGAGCTTACAGGAGAGAAGCTATGACAGAGGTTATCGTTTGCGTCGGATTGTTCCTTGGCTTTATTGCCGTAGGTGCAATCGGGGAGCTTGGTGATTACCTAATGGAGAAGTTCTCAAGCAAATCAGGCTGACGTTCAAGAAACCAAGAAACATCATTCAACCATTTGCCCTGCCTAGCAGGGCTTTTTTTCAAGTAGTCCTTGCGCAGTTCCTCAACCCTTCGGGGAGTAAAGCGCTTGGATAGCTGTTCAAAAACTTTATCTTCTAATAACTTATCCACAGGCAGAGCTCCTAGCATAGCTATGCAGAAGCTATGCATAGTAATAATAAATATATAGCTAATATAAGCTATGCAAAGTATTAGCTATGCAATCCCCGCAACCCTTGGAGCGGAGCGTAGTTATTTTTAACCTAGTCGTCAAGAGTTTCCCTCACAATCGAGCACCAAAGATCGAAACTTATTCTTGCTACCCCATGGAAGTCGTCTTCACTGTAGGCGTCCTTAGCGGGCCCCTGCCACGAGATATATACATCGATGGGTTGGCGGTCTGCTTTCACAATTAGGGCCGGCCACGCGCCAACACGGACAGCCTGCTCCACTGTTTGGGCCCAGAACCTGACAATATCGTTACGCTTTGGGTCCGCATAGCGTTTGCACTCAATCGCCCACTGAGGAATGCCAAGCAAGTCATGCCCACCTTCGGCCGTTTGCATAAGGTTCCGCTTGCAGTCAAAACCCAGACATTCTTTGATGAGGTTTGCTACCTCTCTCTCGAACGCCGCACCCTTGTTCCTGCTGTTTGCCATCAGTTCCGCTCAATGTAGAAATCATTTGGTTGCACTGCCCCTTGCGTGAGCTCGAGGATGCGCTTCATATGATCGAAGCTTGGTATCCTGTAATCCGCATGGGACATAGGCAAGCACCATCGACGGACGACCGTCGCACCTGAGACATTGAGGAGCTTGGCAAGCCCCCGATACGAATGCCCTTTGTTCTTACGCCAAGTGTCTAGTTTCATAGGGAAAATTTAATACTGTGACAGAGTTGGTCAAGCTTTTTCTTTTGCCTTGTAGGGTGTTGCACTTCTGGACAACTGATGCGATACTCATTCAGTGAGATAAAAGGAGAGTGTGATGACTAAGAAAGAAACGTTAATGATGATGAGCAAGATTGCTTGCCACTTGATGACTGCTCGAGCTTTGGCCGAGGAGTTGCATTCCGACATGCGAGATGTCGATATCACTTGCGATGGCGAGATGTTCGATGACGACGTACTCGACATTGCTTATGCGGCGGAAGATGCCGAGGGCAAGATCGACTCTTTGATGGAGTGGGTCAATCGTGGTGAAGTTGTTATTGAGGAGTGTGCGTAATGGGTGACGTTAAAAAATTGTTGGTCGAGGCCAAGGCCGCGAAGTTCAAGTTCGAGTACATGGCTATGATGCTGTTGGCCGGTCGCGATGAGAAAGCGGCCGAGGCTTACGAGAGCGGCATTTGGTTCTTGGACAAGATCATTGGTGAGATGGAGGAGTGCGAAGCGTGAAGAATGGATTGGGCCCTGATGCCCGTAAAGAGGCTCGAGAGTTTGCTCGAGCCAAGTTCGCCGGTGTCGTAGACAAGGGCGGTAATGACTATATATTCCACTGCGACAAAGTTGCGGAGAAAGTTGAGCATCTTGGCGACGACTACTACGTCGTAGGGATGCTCCATGATGTTTTTGAAGACTGCTACGAAGACGAGGCGGGGAAGTGTGCGTGGTCTGAGTTCGAGCGTGACCTCAAAGAGGCGGGCGTCGTAACCAACGTCTATAACGTGGATGTCTTGCATGCGATTCGGGCATTGAGCAAGCGCAAAGACGATGACTACTTCGACTACCTCAACCGCTTGGCATGTTACCCCATGGCAATCGATGTGAAGCTTGCGGACCTCTACGACAACATGGACATTGAGCGGATTCCCGAGAAGGAACGCGGCCCTGCCGACTATGAGCGGCTTGGTAAGTACAAGATGGCGGCTAAATACTTACGCGCATTGCGTAGTCTTACTGTGACTTTGAATGAGGGGGATTGGTAATGAACTACCTGTCTTTTTATCACGAGGGCATGCGCTACGGTGTGCGCTTCTTTGAGACGACGCACGTTATCAGGTCCGTGGTGCGGTATGTTGATGTGAATCCAAAGCGTTGGGACCGAGAGCCTTATGTGCGCACCTTCCGAATCACTGAGGATAAGTACCCTGAGATTTGGGAGGCGGCTGAGGAGGCGATAGCTAAGCGCGCCGAACACATGCGCCGCATTACGGCTGAGGTCAATGATGAGGCTCGCAGGATTGAACTGGAGGAGACGCGAAAGCGTGACGCGATTGTATTGGCCGAGGAGATCGGCGCGATTGTTGACCGGTACATAGACGACTGCAACAGGGTCAGCGAGTTCGGCGGCAACGATAATATGCGGCGGTCAGCCGTGAATAAAATGTGCGTCGCTTACAACAGGTTTGCGCGCGGAGCATTCAAAAAAGTTTCTTAACGACTTAGCAACAAGGGGCGGCTTGGCCGCTCCTTTTTTATAGGAGTAAACTCATGGGACATGAGACACAACAACGAAAACTACGCCATGACGAAGGCGCTTCACCATCTGCGAGGGCAAACCGTTTATCTCTCGCAGTTGCTTTCAGCTTTCCGGCACTACGGCGGGCACTCAAGAAAGTTCGAGTATTACTTGGACAAGTTTTTGGAAAACCGAAAGGACGTTCGCTTGATTTACCATCGGACACCGGGGTGGTATTCGGAAGTTCTTATAGAGATAAACCAGTAGAGCGTGACTCGCTGATTAAGGCATTGCACTCGAGAGGAGTTAAACAGCGAAAGATTGCTGAAGAGTTCAGCATTAGCCAATCCCGCGTGTCGCAGATAATCAGGGGCAGTAAGAAATGAGCGCTCCAGAGTTTGCCGCTAGGCACAATTACTTTCATCACTCAAACACACGGTCCAAGGACAGGGCCAAAGTGTTTCTTGATAAGTGCCACATCCGCCCGCTATTGCGTAAGGCGTGGGACATCTACCGGAGTGACTGGGCAACCGAGCATGACCGCGAGGATGCTTTCACCACGATTCAGCGCCTCGACCAGTCGCACAACGGAAGCAACAGCGCCAAGATGTTTGGTGGTGTCATCGTCCAAGAGGCTTGTGACCGGATACTGTTGCAGAACAAGGACCCGTCTGAGGTTTACGACATGGCCCTTGAGAAGTACATGGGTTACATCCCCAGAGACTGGGACCATGGGCGCGACGCTGACGACTGGAGTAACTGCCAGAACAAATTAACCGATGTCATCCGGACATCTGTCGCGGGATTGCGTGAAGCTATGGCGACAGCGCCCAAGGTATACGGCGAGGTAGACCTCAAAGGTTGCCTGCCAAACAACAAGGTTGAGCACTTCAACAAGCCTGACTATGTGGGCGTTGGTGACCTCAAGACCAAGTGGCCGAAGAGAGCCAATACCAAGAAAGGTTGGAGCGAGGCGTCGCTACCCAAGAATCTTGGCGGGCCGTTCGAGATGAATAACGTCTATCAGGTTGCGGGAGGTTGGCATATCAATGGACGCAAGCCTGTCTGGTTGCTATATGCAAACGGCAATGACTTCGCGCTGTTCAACGAGAGTAACTCTGAGCAGTTACAACCTGAGTTTCTCGATAAGGTCGTCGCTGACCAAGCGGTCCACCACAAGGTGACAGAGAAGATGCTTATGTTGGCGGATGAAACGCCTGACTTGTTCGATCTCGTCTCACCTAACTGGGACCACATCTCATGGAACGAACCACCATCTGTAATTGAAGAGGCAAAGAGAATATGGAAACTGTAAACGCGCAAAGCCTTGGTGCACTTGCAAAGGCACTGAGCCAGTTGCAAGGCGAGGTAGAGAACGCGGCAAAGAGTAAGCAGGGGCATGGGTACAAGTACGCCGAGCTATCGGCAATCCTTGAAATGGTGCGGCCACTTTTAAAGAAGCATGGTCTCGCCGTAGCGCAGTTCCCCAAGTTTGAGGACGGCAAGGTTGGGGTCAGGTCCATACTATTGCATGAGGAAGGGGCGTCCCTTGAGGACACAATCTATCTCGAGCTCGAAGGCAACCGCTCAATGAATTCCGCGCAAGTCAGCGGCTCAATCATCAGCTATGCTCGCCGGTATGCACTTGCCGCAATACTGGGAGTGGCGCAAGAAGATGACGACGGGAGGCAGTTCAGTAGCACCCCCACTGCTCCCGAACAAAAACCTGTGGTAGCAAAACCGGCTAAGCCTGCCGCGCCCACTGAAGACTGGAATGCTTTCTGTGAATCAGCGAGTGCCGCATTCGCTAAGGCGGGGACGGAGGCAGAGTTGATGTCTTGGTTTAAGACAAACAAGGATAAGGCCGAAGACCTAAGCTACAAAGACAATGCGCTCTATCAAAAGCTCGTTTCAACTTTTAAGAAGAGAAAGTCTGAGCTACAGAATCACCCGCAACCCGCAGTCACGGTGGGCGAGGAGCCTGATTTTAGTCAGGCAGAAGAAGCTTTGCGCAAGTTGCGCGAAAGTGTAGATGATGAAATCCCATTCTGAGGAGAATGATAATGGCTATGAAACCACAATTGGGTAACACCAAAATCAATTTGAAGACAACGATGGACAACAACAGCGAGTTCAAAGCGAGCGCTTGGCTGACCATCAACAACGGATGGGATGATGCGAACAATCGCCCGGTTCCAATGACGCATGACCAAGAGGAAAAAGTCCGAGCAATACATGCGGCGATGATTGCGGCGGGGGTCGAGCTACAAATCTCCCTCAACGAAAAGATTGGGCCGGAGCCAAGGCAGTGGCCCTTGGTTAATCGGATGCGACTCTTTTGCAATGAAGCAGACAAGCCGTCTGAGGCGGCCCCAACAGTGGCCGGAGACTTTATGTAATGCGTGGCTCTAAGATGGAACGCTTCATATATCAGTGGAGCAAAAGTCTGGAAGCCGAAAATGATTTCAACAAGCGGTACACAAGGAGTACAATGAAGTTCGCCTCCTCCCCACGGTTTGCGCTGTGGGACAGGAAGCAACCACAGAGCAAGTGACATCTCACACACTCCTCCCTTGCTCTGTCACCCCAAGCCCCCTCTTCGGAGGGGGCTTTTTTATGCCTTGTTTCTGGCGGAGATAGACTTCGCTTTCTTCTTGGCGTCAGCTTTGGATGATGCGCCCCAAGCTCGAAGTGAAAGCAATAGTCGTGTCGGCTCTCCTTTGGAGTCACGCTCTGGGCCCCGCATGTTGCCCATGCGAGCGAGGAAGCTAGCGCGTCTAGGGTTGTCGCCCGACTTAACTGGCGCCTTTAGTTTGCCGCCTTTGTAGGATGCTCGACCCTTGGCATTGAGCCCACCCTTGGGATTCTTACCTTCTTTGCGAGTCCACGCGGGAGACTTAGCCATCTTTCTTTTTCTCAGCGAATCCGCCCTTGCGACGCTTCATCATTGAGTATGTCTTCGAGTCAACAGTGCTGTTCGCTTTTGACCGAGAAGTTCCTTCGCGCTTACGCTTGTTCATATTTTCATACAGACTCATCGCTCTGCTCCTCCGCCTCTCTCTGTTCTCTCGCTTGGCGCCTATCATTACGCCATTGCTCTCGCGTTTTGTTTTGTAGTTCCCAAGGTTTCTGTCCGTTAACAGGAGTCAAGACTCTGTTCGGTTGCCATTCAGGTGGCTGATTCATTTAAACCTCCAACGTATCTTTAACCATCGCAGTCGCTAGGCGCGTGGCCCGCTGACCAACTTGGTCTGCCCACCGGCTATCCAACATTTGAGCGGCGGCTTCTTCATGGTCCCCGCTTTCCAATGCGGTAATCATATTCTTGAAGTTTAGGAATCGACTGATTCCGAGATTAAATACCATATCAACTAGGATTCTCTGGCGTACTTCGCTCAGGTCCCTCCACCACGGGAGGTTGTCGTCCAGTTCCTTGGTCACTCTCAGGATGTCGTTGTCCAAAAGGTATCTGGCTTCGTCTTCGGTGATGCCTAACTCTTCGACGTTGCGCCCGACCCCGAGCGTTATGAATCCTGCACTGCATTGGTAACTCTTTAGCTCTAAGCCTTCATGTAGAATTAGTTGGTCTTTTAACTTCTCTACGTCCATATCCATATACCTCACTTACTTCTTCAGCCCCTTCATTCCACGCAAACCAAAGCTTGCCGCTATCGAAGCATACATGGCCCACTGAAACCAATCAGGTGTAGTGGACAAAACCTCAAAACCTCTAGTGACATATGGTTGAGTGTGCGGAATAAAGCACATCGTGATTATCGCAATGAAGCAAACGGTCCAAGCCTCATCCTTCCATGAGTCTTGCGAACCTTGCGCCATTATCTTTTCCCAACTCGCCTCATGCGTAGCGGCAACTTTCATTACTTCAGCCTCAGCCTCAGCCTTCGCAACCTTAGCCCTAGACGCCGCGGCCTTCTCTTCCGCCTTACCCTTTATCCATCCACCGGCAATGTCCCCAATCATGGGGAGTAGTGCTTGAATCATTTGTCAGACCCTCTCGACTGGTACGCGCTAGCACCAAAGAAAGAGGCGACAAGAGCGGATACTGCTATGAAGTATGTCCCCGCGATGTCAGTGATGAGGCTAGCCGCTTTATCAAGTCCGACAAGGCTACATACAAAAATACCACTGGGATACAGAAGTAAGCCAAACAGCGCAAACCACGCCATCTTCCTAATGCTATCGCGCTGAGCGTCTTCATCTTCCATTTTACGGCGTCGATCCTCAAGCTCAATAAGAGCAAGCTCATGCGAGTCGATAACGCCATTCCCGTTCTCATCGTATTTCTCCAGTATATTTTTGCTCATTGCATCTCCACCTTGTCAGTCTGCAAACACACTGCCTCGTAGTTTATTTTAGGTTTCGGGGCTGTCTTAATAAATAATTCTCGAGCTCCAAAGCATTCGGCCATCGATGAATAAATGCTGTTTGGCTGAACGTAGTATTGGCCCTCTCCCATAATGATGATGAAGAGGACCCAAGAGCTCACCGCTAATCCTCATCCTTCATGATTACACCTTCAACAAACATCGAGAACTGATTCTCTTGAGCCGAGCTCTTTGCCTGAAAACTAAAGTCTGTTAGCTCCTCCACCTTGAAAGGTATCTGCCTGTCGAATGTAGATTCGCCACTCTGCATAGTTGACTGTGCCGCATTGATAATCCTAGTCGGAGTAATGAATGGACTCTCAAGATGGTTTCTGAATGTGATGTACTTATTCGAGCTCACTGTTCCAGAAGTGGCATTGATTCTGAATATGTAAAAGTTATATCCCCTTGGGACAGAGTAATGCAGTGAGTGCGTCACGCCATCCGACGGCCTCATCAAAAGGTCTTGGTTAGGGTTCGCGCCAAACCCCCTGATATGCACAAAGCCAACATTCGTCCCTGTCAGGATGATAGCTTTGTTCATTCTATAAAAACGATTTGTCGATACTTGCCCCGCCTCAACTATATCGAATATCTCGTTGAAGTCTGCGTCAAGACCCTGAAGCAAGAACGGCTTCCCTGCATCCGCGGGGTCTAAAGCGGTCACAGAATAAAGTTTCGCGTTTGGGTTGTACTGCATGACAGTATTCAATGGAGTGGTTGGATGGTCAGTAGAGTAAACAGTAGAAAAGTCTGTACCAAGGTTAGGCTTGTAACCAAACAAGTTAACCGGTTTAACCCTTGGCGCCTGCCCTGCGGCAATCTCCATTCCGTAATGCGGAGACCCAATCTCAACGTGAAAGTAACCCATTACCTACCGACCTCGTAAAGATATAAGCCAAAGTAGAAGGGCCACGGCCCCGCCCACCACACCGAGAATAGCAATGCCGACAGCAGTATAAAGAAATCCATTCTGGATGGCTTTTCTCTTAGCCAGTTTCCTATCTTGCTCACGCTTCTTTTCGTTCTCGCGCATTTGCTTACGGTTAGCCATGAAGGTGCAGTAGTCTGACCAAAGATTTGCGCGGCCTCCGTACACCATTAAATCCTTCAATTGAGAT
>Ga0209138_1000933_pt1 | contig 26420 bp, 25 predicted proteins | sample SaaInl3SG_22_DNA_FD_184645 | JGI IMG/M metagenome (GOLD analysis project Ga0209138, IMG submission 184645) | Marine microbial communities from expanding oxygen minimum zones in the Saanich Inlet - ESP_153SG_22_DNA (SPAdes) (version 2) | ecosystem: Environmental > Aquatic > Marine > Intertidal...
CCAGGGTTATCGATGACGTACGGCGCGGGAAAAAACGACAGACCCACAATGATCACGGCGGTGAGCGAGAGCATCAACCATCCGGCGCGCCGTGAGCGTTGCTGAACGCCCGCTGTCGGGTCGTCCGTCTCGAAAATACTCATACGCGCTTTCTGTGGCTCAAGCGGCCAGCATAACCACCCCGAATGTGGCAAGCCCTGAGCGAAATGGTGGCACCAGAGCGAAGCCCCCAGCTACGGTACAACCATGGCTGAAAACGACGATGCCGAGTCCCCCGACTTTCCCGACGAGGATGCAATCCGCGAGGCTTTCCAACGTTTCCTTCAAGGCGATGAGTCGTTTGACCCCGAAGAGCTCATGAAGGCAGCCGGCATCGATATCAACGGGCCGCAGGTCCAAGCGATGATGCAACAACTGGGCGCCGCTTTCGGTTCAGACGGGTTGCTCAAATCCACGGCATCCCGGGACCACAGTGTCACCGTGGCAGGCGAGGGCCAGCGCTCGCTCGACCCCGCGACGAGAGCTGCGCTCGAATCCGCGGCTAACGTGGCCTCCCTGTGGCTCGGGGAAGTCACCTCCATCGCGGAGCTCGGGGAAAGCCCGGTCGTGGCCACCCGAACGGAATGGGCCAGGCGAAGCCTTCCGGTGTGGGAAGAAATCGCGGAACCTGTCGCGATTGCCATCCCACGGGCGGTGTCGGGAATGCTCGCCAGTAATGCACCGGAGTCTCTGCAAGAAACCTTAGGTTCCCTCTCCGGACAGATGGAAAACATTTCCAAAGGTCTGTTCCGGCTTCAGCTCGCGCAGGTCGTCGGAAACCTCGCCAAAGAGGTCCTCTCCGGAGGCGACATCGGGATTCCACTCATTCACGGAACCTCGGAGTATGACGTCCACGCGATGCTCGTGGCCCAAAACATCCGTGATTTTTCCGCGGACCTCGATGTGCCTCGAGAGGAAGCAGACATCTATCTCGCGGTGCGCGAAGTTGCCCACGCGAGACTCTTCCGGCATGCCCGATGGTTGCGACTTCATCTCATTAGCGCGATCCGCGACTTCGCCTCAGGAATCAGTATCGATTCCGACGCGATCATGAATCTGCAGCACGACTTTGACCCAACCGACACCCAGGCCCTCCAGGAGCTGTTCTCCTCGGGCGCGTTGCTACCGGAGCATACGGACGAGCAGAAAAGAGCCCTCGATCGTCTCGAGGGAATGCTCGCCCTCATCGAGGGTTGGGTGGACCATGTGACGAAAGAGGCCACCTCGCGCCTGCCGAAAGCCAGTGCGCTATCAGAAACCATCCGTCGTCGCCGCGCCAGCGGTGGACCAGCGGAGCGCGCTTTCCAAACATTGGTGGGGCTCGAGTTGCGACCGAGGCGTCTGCGCGAAGCCAGCGCCCTCTGGGCCCAGCTGACCACTGAACTTGGCGCGGAGGCGCGGGATGCCCTCTGGCAACACCCAGACTCACTTCCCACGAACGAAGACCTTGATGCCCCGGACGGGTTTATCGCGCGGCTGCGCAACCCCGAAACCACCCGCGACGACATGGACCAGGCACTGCGGGATCTGCTGGAGGACGAAGAGTAGGGGGTTGTGCATAGCCTGAGCGAGGCACCCTCGGTGTTCGCCAGTATCCACGGATGAGCTCCCGTGTCCTTCGCATTGACCCGCGCCTGCCCCTGGTGTGGCGAACACCCGACACCCTGCAAATCGGAATCGACCCGGTCGTGGCCATCGTGGAGGACGTCCCGGACGAGGCCCTCCCGCTCCTCGAGGGACTTCGGGCAGGGGTGACCCGCAGCGGCATGGCCATGCTCGCAGCCCACGCCGGATTGAAGGATGAACAGCGCGACTCTGTGCTGGTGCAGGTGCACGCTGCACTGCGCACAAAGCCCCCTGCACCGGGACTCACGATTTCCGTTACCGGGGAGAGCGCCCACCGGAGGCTTGTTGTCGACCATCTCACGCTTCTGGGCCACACCGTGTCGGAAACATCGGCACCCGCTTCTGGCACAGAGCGCATCATCATGGCGAACTATGTTCTCAACCCCGTCGAGTACCGCGACTGTATGTCCCACGACATACCCCACACGCCGGTCATCTTTCGTGACCAATCGGTCACCGTCGGACCGCGTGTGACCCCAGGCCTGGGACCGTGCCTGCAGTGCCTATGGCAGCACGAGCTCGCCATCAATCCCCATCACCAAGCCGTGGTGAGCCAACTGTGGAACACGCCAGCCCCCGCGGACACACCGTCGATGACCCTGCAGGCCACCTGGGCTGCACTCACGCTGATCCGCGGCGAAAATCCCGGCGAGAGCGTAAGGATCGATGCTCATTCTCCGGAGTGGAGTGTCAGCACCATCGAGGCCTCACCCGAATGTTTGTGTCGCAGTTTGTCGGTCACGACGCCAGCGTGAGTGCTGACACGAAACGACTCGGAGTGCGGGGCGCACTTCCCTCTTTTGAGCGCTCCGCCAACGTGAGATGCAGCTCTTTTTGTGCTCTCGTGATGGCCACATAGAACAGACGCCGCTCCTCCTCGATGGCCTCATCGGTCAGCGCATAGGAAATGGGGAAAGCACCCTCGGTGAGGCCTACCAGGAAAACAACAGGCCATTCTCGGCCTTTCGACGAGTGCACCGTGGTCAGCGTCAACGCTCCCACGTTCGGCGAGTCCCCTGCCGCCGACTTTTCGCGAAGGTTTTCAGAAAACTGCACCAAGGTAGTGCCCGGTGGTTGGGCCCTGGCAAGATCGCGCAACGCCACCAAATCTTCATACCGGGATCGTTCCGCACCGCTGCTCTCGGGGGCTTCGGGGCCCAAACCCAGACCAAAGAGGACATCCTGGACGACCTGCAGCATCGGTTCTGAGGCACCCGCGACGGCCGCCCCGCGAATTTCCATCACCGCGCGCGCCACGTGTGGTTCCTCAAAAAAGGGTGTTGCGCCGCGAACCCGATAGCTGATGCCCGCGCCGCGCAAAGCATTCTCCACCGCCAAGGATTGAGCGCCAAAGCGCAACAGCACAGCGATGTCATCGGGCGACACCCCCTTGGCCAGAGCCTCGGTAACCTTGGCAGCCACATAGGCGGCTTCCGCCGCCTCGTCGACGGCAATGTGCCGGCGCAGGGGTGCTCCCGACTTGTGCACCGGCGTGAGAGTAAGCGCACCGGGTTTGCCGGCCACCACGCTGTTGGCTGCAGCCACAATCTCGGGGGTCGAGCGATAGTTCCGCTCGAGCTTCACCACCTGGGCTGTCGGGTGGCGCTCGCCAAAATCGAGCAAATACCGGGCGCTCGCACCGGCGAAGGTGTAAATGGTTTGGCTGGCATCGCCGACGACCACCACGTCTTCCCTCGGGCCAATCCACAAATCCAGCAGTCGCTGTTGCAGCGGCGAGACGTCCTGATACTCATCCACCAGGAGCGAGGTGTATTGCGCTCGAACTTTTTCCAGTACCTGGGGGTTTTCCTCAAACAAACCGACCGTGGCGAGCAGGACATCCTCGAAGTCAATCTGGGAGGCCTCATCTTTGACCTGCTCGTAACGCTCGTGAACACCCCTCATTGCTTCGGGTGACATGCGGCCAGGCAGAGAACCACCGCGCTCTTGGCGGGAAGCCTGATATTGCTCGGGGGTCAGGCCTTGAACTTTTCGCCATTCGATTTCTGCGGCAATATCCCTCAACAGTGCCGTGTCGGGCGTGAGGTGGAGGGTTTCCAGGGCTTTGGCGATGAGGCGCCCTTTTGAGGGGGAAATATCGGGCAGTCTGCCGCCGGTGACGGTGGGCCAAAAGTGTTGTAGCTGTCGAAGCGCAGCGGAGTGAAAGGTCCTGGCAGCAACGCTGGGAACCCCTAGCGCCCGCAAGCGCGACCCCATTTCGCCGGCCGCCTTGGCGGTAAACGTCAGAGCTAAAACCTGATCGACCTGGTAGTGGCCTTCCGCAATTCCGTGGGCAATGCGGTGGGTGAGAGCCCGTGTTTTACCGGTCCCTGCTCCCGCGAGGACACACAGGGGGCTCCCCCACGTGGTGGCGACTATCCGTTGGTGTTCGTCCAAACCCTCGAGAGCCTGCTGGTTCGTCACACTCACACAACCTCGTGCTTCAGCCAGCCATCAATCATTGCCCGCGCAATCGACGGCGGGCCAGGCAGTGTCACACCCGAGTCGGCGGAGAGCAGCTCGGTGCGATCAAACCACCGCAGGTCGACAATTTCGGTGCCATCGGGGCGCAAATCATTCGCGTGGGCCGGGTCCAGTTCCGCGTGAAACCCCACCATGAGGGATGCGGGAAAGGGCCACGGCTGAGAGCCAAGGTATCGGGGGCGGTGCACGACCAACCCGGATTCTTCCCACACCTCCCGGATCACCGCGGCCTCCAAGGATTCACCCGGTTCCACAAAACCGGCGAGCAAGGAGTAGCGGTGCGATTCCCACAACGCGTTGCTCCCTAAGACGATGCGGTCCTTAGCATCGGTAATCAACACGATCACGGCCGCATCGGTGCGGGGAAAGATGTCTTTACCGGTGTCGTTATCCACCCTGGTCCAGCCCGCTTGCGAGGGCAGCGCCGGCGCTCCCGTCACCGGAGAAAAAGCATGAGCATCGTGCCAATTAGCCATCGCCAATGCTTCAATAACGAGGCCGGAGTCCCGGTCATCGAGGGTGTGGGCCATCGTTCGAGCACTCATCCACCGCGACACATCGGGCTCGAGAGCCTCGCCCTGTTCATCGCCGATGACCACCGCAACAAACGGCGTGCCTTCGGCAACATCCCGGACGTTTTCGGTCACCCGCCCGAGGTAGATCCGGTGGCGAAACTCGGGGATATCTGCGGGGGCAAAGATCGCCAGCTGACTGTCGGAACCCGGCTGTAAGAGCGCCTCCCCGCGCCAAATGACGATGACGGCGGTCTCAGGGTTTTCCCACAGCTGCTCCAAGAAACCGGGAATCTTGCGAGACACCGCGTCTCGATCAATCCGGGAGCGCGAGAGCGGGAGTTCATCGGTGAGAGACACGGTCACCTTTCTGCAGAAGCCTGAAAACACGCCAAGAGACAGTCCCTCGCGGTGTGGCTATCCTGCCTGTCGCCATTGCTGGCGCCTACCCTGGAGAAATGGCCCACACTCCCCTTATGTTATCGGCGCTCGCCACGAGCGCGGTGCCGGGGTTTCAGGCTGTGAGCGCCCAAAACCTCTCCACCCCCGAACGCGATGCCGCCCTCGTGCACGATGTGAACAACCAGCCGTTTCTCATTGAGGTGTCCCAAACCGACTCGGATGAAACGCTTCACCGGCGCGAACTCGCCGCAGCGAGCGCCCTCACCGAGGGGCTTCGCTCCCGTCTTCCGTTTCGCGTCCCCCAGGTCCGGGGAACCTCTGAGGTGGGAGGCCGGCTCCTCAGTGTGAGCGATTACCTGCCGGGCACACACCTCACACCCAAAGCCATCACCCCGGTGAGCGCTGCCAATATGGGCATCGCTCTGGCCACCATCCACTCCCTCCCCACCAGCGGGCTAGCCGACCACGATCGCTTACGACGAAGTGCGCTCGAGCGCCTGCGCGAATGCGCCGCGGTCGTGGATTCAGCGGCCGCGAGCGGACTCCTCCCCCAAGCGCTGTTGCGCCGGTGGGAAACGGCCTGTGAAGACCAGGGGCTGTGGCAGTTTGACAGCACTGTGATCCACGGACACATGCACCTGTCACGAATCCTGTTTGATGACCACGCGGTGGCAGCCATTGACGGCTGGAGTGACTTTCATCACGGCGACCCAGCGGCAGATCTCGCCTGGCTCACTCTCCCCACGCATTCTGCTTTCGCCACCGCTGTGCACACGTCCTACGTGGCCAGTCGAGCAGGCGCTGACAAATGGATTATGCAGCGCGCGAGGTTCTCCGCCGAACTCGATATCGCCAAATGGTTACTCCACGGGCTGGACACCGGGCAGGACACGATTGTGCGCGACGCCACCGACATGTTGAACACTCTGAGCGATCGGGTGAGCACCAACATGGAGCACGCTCTGACCGCCCCGGTCACCCAGATTGCCGAGAACCCCCGGGCGTCATAGCCTCCTGCAACCGTCTCGCAAACTCTTCGCCATCGGGCAGATCCGGTGGCGTCACCAGCTCTGAGGTTTCGGCGTACCAAAAACTGGCCTGAATGTTCTCCGGCTCGATACCCGCCCACTGAGACCACGCGAGACGGTAGGCGGCCAACTGCCAAGCTTTTGCCTGCTGTTGCTCCGGAGTGCTGGGTTGCCGGCCGGTTTTCCAGTCGACAATGTGAACCCCGTCGGGGGTCTCAAAAACAGCATCAATCTTGCAAATCACCAGGTGCTCGCCTATCGGCAGGTGCAGCTCGGCCTCCACGGCAACCGGTGTTGTGAGGGGAAACTGCGAGGACAAGAATGCTTCACGCCACTGCTCAATCGACAGCCCGGAATCATCCTCGTCGCTTTGGCCATCCATCTCCAGGCGGGGACCAGGCAGCGACACATCGAAGTGGTCCTCCACAAACTGGTGAAACAGTGTCCCCCGCAATGCCGCACGGTGCGGTTTTTGGGGTATCGGTCGGGCGCGATCGGCACGCAGCGCGTCAGGATCAGACAGCAGCCTCTCCAGGGAGGACGCCGAGATGCGAATCGGTAGCTGGATGGGAATCGGCGACCGGCTGTGCTGGCGAAGTTCCGCACCGATATCGCGCAAGGTCTGGTCGTGCGGCTCGTCCGTGGGTGCCAGCTGCCCCTGGGCGGCACGAACGAGTCCGGCAGCGCGCTCCACAATCTCTCTCCTCGAGCCGAGCGGATCGCCAGGCCAGAGGGGCTGTTCACGTTCTTCTCTGGCCGGTCGTTCCTCCGGGAATGGGTTTTCGGGAAGCGTGCCAATAATGCCTGCTTCCGACAACTCGGTCAGAAACCGCGACGGATTTCGTGGGCTCTTCTGGTGGGCCCAATAGGAACCTGACAGCAGCAGATGTTTCTTCGCACGAGTAATCGCGACATACATCAGTCGCCGTTCCTCGGCGACGTGGTGGTCCACCATGGCTTCGGCGAAGGTTGTGCGACGCTCATTCACTTCTTTGAGCGTCTCCGCCCCTCGCCACGAAAAAACAGGGAGTGAGGCGGAATCCCCGCGGAACTCGTAGGGCAGCTCCCCATCGGAAAGCCAGCCTGACGTACCCTTAGCGGTGCCCGGAAGCTCGCCTTCGACAAGGCGCGGCAGAGCGACGATGTCCCATTCCAAACCTTTCGCACCGTGAATGGTCAACACTTGGACGCACCCGGGCCGAGGTTCCTCAGGCCGGGGCGAGAGGTTGTCTTTGCGCTCTGCTTCATCGAGCCACTGCACGAAACCTGCGACCCCCGCGTCATCGGCAAACGCAAGATAACTCGAGAGGGCTTCCATAAAGGCATTGCGCGCCGCGCGGGATGCTCCGCGATCGGGGTGAGCCAGTAGTTCGACATCGAGCCCCAAATCCTGCTCAATAGCGACCACCAGTTCGGCGACGTCCCCAAAACGCTGCCCCTGGAGAGAGGTGAGGGTGGCGGCAGCATCGGCGATGCGCGAAAGGCCCGGCGTTGAGTACAGCGCTCTTTGGTGATGACCCTCCGGCGCGCGGGCAATGAACAACAGTGCATCAATCAGCCCCGCACGATCGGTGCTCGCGAGAGACCGGGTGAGTCGATCCGCGCGTTGCTCCGAGAGCTCGGAGCCTTTTTCATCGCGCCCCACCAGCCAGCGTGCGGTGGCCGCGAGGGCCCGCAGGTCTGCCACACCCAAGCGCCAGCGGGCGCCACTGAGCAACCGCAGCAACTCTGTCTCGGCGTGAGGGTGCGCCAAAACACGCAAGGTGCACACCACATCCGCGATGGCGGGGTCCTCCAAAAGACCGCCGATGCCCAACACATGCACGGGCACACCCTCGCGAGTTAGCGCGTCCACAAACACTTTTTGGTGTGCTCGTGCCCGCAGAATCACGGCGGCACTGCTCGGCGTGGACCCAGAGCTCCTGGACAAATGCTCGGCGCACCAGCTCGCCACCTGGGCAGCCTCCTCCTCCAGCGTGGCGGGAAACAGGACTGTCGGGGCGAGCGCGTCCGCACCCTTCCGCGGTGTGAGGACCTCCGCGGTGGGCCCAGGAAGCTTCCGGAGGGGCTCAGCGACGCGGTTTGCGGCATCGAGGACACGGATTCCATTCCGCCACGATGTCGACAGTGTCGCCGAGATCACCTTCGGGCCAAAAGCGTGATCGAAATCTGTGAGGTTTGCGCTGCTAGCCCCCCGCCAGGCATAGATCGCTTGGTGCGGGTCTCCCACGGCCATCACAGGGTGCTGCCCAAAAATCTTCGACAACAGCGTCGTTTGTGCCACAGAGGTGTCCTGGTATTCATCCAACAGCACCGCACCAAAAGTGTCCGTGAGCTGTTCACGAATGTGCCCGAAGCGCTCAATCAACTCAAGACCCAACGCAATTTGGTCAGAAAACTCCAGTACTCCGCGCAGTCTTTTGGCTTCCGCTACTTCCGCCACGAGCGCGGTGAACAGCGGCAACCGCGCGACCGTGTCAATGGCTTTCCCCACATCGGCGTACGCCCCACGACCCCCGGGAGGCAGGTCCCGAAGGGCTCCCAACTCTGCGACAAGTCGGTCCATCGCGTCGTTGGCCACCGGGTTTTCCGCGAGACGCTGAGAGAGTCGGCGAACCGCGTTGGTCACCGCGGCGGGGTCCATTCCGAGGCTCTCCAACTCCGGCTGGGAACTGGCGACCACCACCGAACGAGTCAGCGCCCACGCGCTGGCTTCGGATAAAACGCTGGCCTCCGGGTCACGCCCCAGCAACGTCGCGTGTTCGCGATACAAGCCGGCGGCAAAAGCGTTGTAGGTCGACACGGTGGGGCCCACAAACTCGTCGGTCTCTACCCCAATCCCCGCCTGTGCGAGGGTGGCGAGGTGGGATCGAATGCGCGTGGAGAGCTCCCGCGCCGCTTTTTTGGTGAAAGTGAGCCCGAGCACCCCAGAGGCGTTGACATGGGAGTTGGCGATCAACCACACAACCCGCTGAGCCATTGTTTCCGTTTTCCCCGAGCCAGCGCCCGCCACCACGCGGAAGGTTCCGCCCGGCGCACCCTCAATGATGGCTTCCTGCTCCGGGGTGGGTACCTCAGGGCCCAGCAGGGCAGCGAGCTCTTTCGCGCTAAGCATCGCCACACACCTGCGCGATCGCGTGCCACCGGTGACGAGCGGGTGTGCCCGGTCGGCCAAAAGCTCGGGGTTCCCCCGCAAACTGGTGGGCAGCAATGAGGCGCGCTGCCGACTCAACGCGCGCCAGAAAGGATTCTCGCTTTTCTGCGGTGAGGGGCTCTTGCGCTGCCAGACGATACGTTTTGCCCCGGACGCCACTCTTCACAAAGAGCAAAATGGCCCCCGCCGACACCGGTGCCGTGTCGCCGAGCACCTGTTGAATCCCCGGGGATTCAAGCGCCATTTGGTAGGCGAGCATTTGGGGGTTGTCCGTGACCGCAGCATCGGTTTGCGGGTTTCCTGTTTTGAGATCGACGACAAGAACGCCACCCTGCGGTGTCTTTTCCAGACGGTCGATAACACCGCGCACGACGACGCCCTCGTGCTCGATGGTGAACGGTGTCTCAACACCGAGAGCCTCGTACCCGTCACGCAGGCGGTCTCTGGTGTAATCCCCCAGAGCAGTCACCATGCCTCGAGCCAGCCCGCGCTCGTAGTGCTCGACCCATCCCGCGTCATACTCAAGCTCGCCAAACCGGCGATCCACCTCCGACCAGAGGGATTCTTCATCTTCGCCGTGATGCTCCCACGCCTGGTGGAGCAGCAGGCCCAGTCCGCGCGAGGGTGCTGGGTCATTGCGGGCCAGGGAGGAGAGGAACCAATCCAAGGGTGACTCCTCCACCGAGGCCAATGCCGAGGGGGACACCGGGATTGGCTCACCTTCCGGCAACGGTTCTTCCGTGCTGATGGGAGCCAGCCCCCACCAGGTATCGGGGTCTGCTCCCGAGAGCCCCCACTGCGCGGCGACCGCGAGGTCGCGGGCGACGGTACGGGCGTCTGCGCCTGCGGAAATCTGCTGCACGAGGTCTCGCCGGAGGGAGCCCACCACACTTCTCGCGGAGGCCGGCGGCTGGGTGAGTGGCTCCCTGGACACTGAGTGTTTTTCCACCAGACGAAATAGAGCGCTCGGTTCCGATTCTTCCGACTGTGTTGCGGTGATGATGACTTCTTCGCTCGCGCGGGACACCGCGAGAGCAAACAGGCGAAGTTCGTCATCGCGGACCACTTTGGCTTCATCGATCGAGGTGTCGTCCCGGCCCAGGAGTGCGGCGGTCAAGCGGTGTCCACCGAGAAGGGAGCCCCGCAACCGCAGGTCAGGCCACACCCCCTCGTCGACACCCGACACGATCACTATCGGGCGCTCCACCCCCGCAACAGACGAGGGAGTCGCCACCAACACCGCCGGCCACAAGGGAGTGGGCAAAATCACGTCTTCGGGTACTTCGGCGGTGAGAAGCGCTTCGATAAAGACAGCGGGGTCTCCACCCGGGGTGGATTCGCCAAAATCTGCTGCCTGCGCAAAGAGTGCCACCACGGCGTCGAGTGAGCGATTGATGCCCGATTGCCGAAGCCCCGACGCCTGAGCTTTCTTGGGCCAACTACGGTTTGCCCCGGAGCCTTCCCACACAGCCCACAGTGCCTCGGACACGCTCCAGGACGGGTTATCCCGAATATCCGCGAGCAGCCCGGCCAGGGTGTGGGCTTTATGGGCGACATTCGCCTCCAGCAGCGCAAACCCACCACGGTGCGCCAGGGCTTCAGCGATCAGGGCATCCACCGGGCGATAAGGCTCATCGCCGGATTCTTCTGCGCGCATCGCGAACCGAAGGCGTCGCAATTCTTGTTGGGACATTCCGCCATAGAGGCCCTGCAGTGCCGCGATGGCGGATCGGGAGGTCATCGGGCGCAGGCCCAACCCCAGCGCGAGCACTTCCAACAGCTCTCGGGCGGCGCTGTGCTCGCGCAGCGTTGCGCCACTCATGTTTTGGCGGGCAGGAATACCCGCCATGGTCAACTCGCGCACCAGTTCGCTCACCCGGGTGCCGCGACGCGCTACCACCAGAATGTCCTCGAGCGCTCTGTGCTGGGAGAGCTGCGCTTCGCGAATGAGGCCGGCAATGTTGAACGCCTCGGATTGGGGACCATCAGTCACCATGGTGTGCACGGTCGCCGGCAACTCTTCACTCAGCGCTGAGCGTTGAGTGCCCGCCTGCGCGGTCCCGATCCGGGCGGTCACCTCCGAGACGACCGCCCGGATTGCAGAACCGTGGCGCCACACCCGGGGCAACACCGTGGGCGCAATCTTCCAGGAGGCTGCCAAGAGCGCGTGACCCGAGGGTTCGCTGCCGCGGAACGTATTCCCCGCCACGTCGGGTTCGCTCACCACCGTCATTCCCACACCCTGGGAGGCAAGCGCCTCGATCAGCATCACACCGGCATGCGTGAGATCGTGGGCATCCTCGATGCAGAGGTGCAAAAGCCCCGAGAATTCCTGAGGTAGCCCCTCCCGCACCGCGGCGGTGGCTCGCGCAAAAATTTCCCCCGAGTCAAAGGCCCCCGGTCGAGCACTAGCAACCACACGCCGGTATTCCTCGCGGAAATCGCTCGCTGCCGACCATTCCGGGCGGCCTAAACGCGAGGCCGCCTGGCGAATCTCGTCGCTGGTCGCGCCGTTCTCCCCCGCCCGGGCGATCCATTCACGCAATTCTTGGCGAAACACCCGGGTAGCGCGAACCTCAGGGCCAAACATCTCCGGCCACGCAGGGCCCGAGCGATCCTCTTCGTGCCCGGTGAGGAGTGCCTGAATATCCAGGTCGATCTGACTGGCTTTCATCAAATCGGGCGCGGGGAGCCCCCGTTGGCGGTGGAAGCTCTCCAGGAGGGAAAACGCGAGGGCTGCAAGGGAGCGAACCCTCGCGCCCTGGGTCGCTAAACCCAAACGGAGGCCCAGAACATCTCGCAGGTGGGAAGCCTGGTGCCGGGTGGGCGTAGCGATCAGCAGATTGTCGGGGTGAACCCCCTGCCCCACGAGAGCGAGAAACCGCTGCTGCAGCAGTTCTGTCTTTCCCGACCCGGGAGCACCCAGCACAATCTGGTGCACCCGGGCAGGCGCATCAATGAGGGCGGAGGGGGTCACATCGGACATCACCTTCGAGGCTAATCCACACAGGTGACGTGCTCTACGCTGGAGGGGTGGATATACGTATTGGAATCATTAACACCGCACGCGAGCTCGTGATCACCACGAATGCTCCCGTGAAAGACCTCGAGAAGGCGATCGCTGAGGGTCTTGCCTCAGAGTCGGGCACCCTTCGGTTTGAGGATGAAAAAGGCCACATCTTTGTTGTGGCCTCTCGTCACCTCGCCTACGTCGAACTGGGTGTGGAAAAGGCTCGGAAGGTCGGCTTCGCGCCCTAACCCGTGGCTGTCAACCTCGTTCTTGTCATTACCGCAGCCGGCCTCATCGGCTTCGGCCTTCGCTACGTGCTTCCCCTGCGCGATCGCCTCGGTCTCGCAGTGGTTCCCTCCACCGCGATCATTGCCGGATCTCTCGGCTGGGCTCTGGCGATGTGGGTGGGACTTTCCCCGTCGGGAATTTGGGGCTGGGTAATCGCGCTAGGTCTGGCTATCGCCGCACCGATTGCCGTGGGTATTTACCTCCCTCGACGCCGAGACGCAGCAGACGAAGCCCTGTGGGAGAACCTCGTTCGCTAAGCGGTAAGACCTAGCCGGTCCAAGCGCCGTGTGTGGTGACCGAGCACTTCGGTCAGCACCGGCTCCAGGGGAGCTTCCGTTTCCTGGGAGGCCTGTGCTCTCGCCGAGAGAGCATCCCGGCAGATCAGCATCACATCGCCGACGAGGCGCCTTGACCACAGGCTGACCCGAGAGCGGTAGCGCTCGTCGGAAGCCAACAGTCCCTCCAAGACTCGCGCCATAGCTTCTTCATCACCCTGATCGGCCAGAATCTCCTGCGCTGTGTGGGCCAAAGCCGTCGGCATCCCTTGCGCCAGGAGGTGCCAGAAGTCCCGTGCAAACCCCGTGAGCACATAGGCGGTGGTGAGGTTCTCATACCAGCGCGCACTTTCCACGCGAGCGAGGTGACGGGCAAGTTTTTCGCGACCCGGCGCCACAGCGAGTGCGGGGTCATCGACGTAGTCATCCAGAAGCTTCGAAAAAGCCCGATAGCGATCCATCGCTGTGCCTGTAGCGCTCATCAGCTCTTCGGCATCAGCGCTCGCCCAGGCCTGCTCGGCGCACTGGGCCAACAGAGTCACCAACCGCGCCTGCAGATTGACGGCGCTCACCAAAAAGTCTGCCGCCGGCGGCGCAAGAGCGTCAACATCGACTTTATTGACGGCCGCGGAATCGCCGCGACTAGGCAGGGTGGGCCCATTCTGGGGTTTCTTGCGCTTCCAGAAGGCCATCCCGCAAGCTTAGCCCGGGCCCACCATCGGCTAGCGGAAGGGTGCGACGACTAGACTGGCAAAAAACAACAGACGAGGAATACCTAACACGTGAATTTTTCCGACCTCGGTATCGAAGCCGACATGGTCGAGGCACTCGAAGCCACAGGAATTAAAGAACCGTTCCCCATTCAGGAACAGACCATTCCGATTGCGCTCACCGGCCAAGACATTATTGGACAAGCAAAAACGGGAACCGGCAAAACTTTCGGTTTTGGCCTTCCCCTCATTCAGTCCCTCGGTGTGGACCCCGAACCCGGCGTGAAAGCGCTGATTGTGGTCCCCACCCGCGAATTGGCCGTTCAGGTCACCGAAGACATGGTGCTCGCCACCAGCAACCGATCCACCTCGATCGTCTCCATTTATGGCGGCAAAGCGTATGAAGGCCAGATTGAGGCCATCAAAGCTGGTGCACAAGTCGTGGTGGGAACACCGGGGCGTCTGCTCGATCTCGCCAGCCAACGGCTCATTTCTTTTGCCGACGTGAAGACGATGGTGCTCGATGAGGCTGACAAAATGCTCGACTTGGGGTTCCTCCCCGATGTCGAGCGCCTGTTCGCTCAAACCCCTGCCACTCGTCACACCATGCTGTTCTCGGCCACCATGCCGGGGCCCGTGGTGACGTTGGCACGGCGCTTCATGAACAAACCGATTCACATTCGCGCGACATCGCCCGATGAAACCATCACGCAGGCCAACATCAAACACTTCGTGTATCGCGCGCACGCGCTCGATAAGGACGAAATCATCGGGCGCATCCTGCTTTCACCCGGTCGCGGGAAAACCGTCATCTTCACCCGCACGAAGCGCGCGGCAGCGCGCCTCATGGAGGAGCTCAATGACCGCGGTTTCCTCGCCGGATCGGTTCACGGCGATATGAGCCAGGACGCCCGTGAGCGCTCCATGGTGGCGTTCAAGGCCGGGAAAAAAGACGTGTTGATTGCCACAGACGTGGCGGCCCGAGGTATCGACGTTGATGACGTCACGCACGTCATCAACCACACGATTCCCGAAGACCATGATGCGTACCTGCACCGTGTGGGTCGTACCGGTCGCGCCGGGAAAACCGGTATTGCGGTGACCTTTGTGGACTGGGATGACCTCCACAAATGGGCACTGATCAATAAGGCATTGGAAATGGGCATTCCCGAGCCCGTGGAAACCTACTCGTCCTCCCCGCACTTCTTTGAAGACCTCAACATTCCCGAGGGAACGAAGGGCCGCCTCAAAACGACTCCCATTCCGCAGAAGGAAAAACGCGCCGGGCAGCCTCCGCGCGGATCGCAGGGTTCCCCACGCGGTGGTTCACAGGGCGGGGCTTCACACTCCAGCGGGTCTGCGTCGCGAACCACGTCGGGGGCAGAGTCAGCGTCCTCCGGAAACCGCCAGCGTCGCCGTCGCCGCACCTCCAGCTAACGCAGGGGTGCTGCGCCGGTTCCTTGGGTGAGTATTCGCTCGAGGTGTTCCGGGGTCGTCGTGTTTTCGCCCAACTGGTTCGGCTTCTTCGTGCCGTGAAAGTCGCTGGAGCCGGTGATGATCAGGTCATGGCGCTTCGCCACTTTCTGCAACAGCTCCTTCCCTGCGTCGGTGTTTTCACGGTGGTGAATCTCCAACCCCGCTAACCCGTGGTCCACCAGTGCGTCATAGCCGGCAAGAATCTGGTCTTCGCTGAGAGTGTGATCGATCGCGCCCGAGCGGGCGCCGGTGTAGGGATGCGCGAGGACGGGGACCGCGCCGGCGTCGCGCAATACGGTAATGGCGTGGGTGAGCAGGGGCGCGTAGTGCGGCACGTGATAGGGGCCATCAGCTCTCAACGGGCCCGCAAAAGCCGCTGAGGTGTCCGGGAAATAGCCTTTATCGATCAGAACCTGAGCAATGTGGGGCCTTCCCGCGGTCGCCCCCGGGGGAATCGTGTGGGCAACTTCGTCCCAACGGATGTCGAAGTCGGTCTGCAGCTTCTCCACCATCAACTGGAGACGGTGGTCGCGGTGCGAGCGAATCTTGTCGGTTTCTTTGCGCAGTGCAGGATGAGCCGGGTCTGGCAGATACCCCAGCAGGTGAACGCTGCGCGGCGGGGTGCCCGCCTCTCGATCGATCACCTGGGCGCTGAGCTCGATGGCGGGAATCACCGTCATTCCCGAACCCGACACCGCTGCGGCTGCTTCGTCCCAGCCGCTCAGGGTGTCGTGATCGCTGAGGCCCAGAACATCCAGGCCGGCGCGCAACGCCTGCTCGACCAACTGCGTCGGGGTGTCCGCCCCATCCGAGCAGGTGGTGTGGGCGTGGAGGTCTATTCGCAATGGCACTCCCCCATGCTAGGTGGCACACTGAAGACATGGCGAAAGACCCTCCTGAGACGAAGCCCAGCAACCGGTCTGCGCCCATCTCGGAAGCGTTTCGCACTTTTATTCAGAGCGGTTGGGCACCGGTGGAGCCCAACCCCACTGCTCGCGTCGCCCTCGCCGATTTTGCGGCCACCCGGCGCGATGCGTTGAGCGAGAACTTCCCCGGCATCACCCTGGTGATACCGGCGGGTTCCCCCAAACAACGCTCCAATGACACCGACTATCCCTACCGCCCGCACAGTGCTTTTACCTACTTCACCGGCTGGGGTCACGACACTACGGCCGGCAGCGTGCTGCAGGGGCTGTGGAGGGGGGACCACCACGAGTGGACCCTGTTTGCCCGCGGTCCCGCTCCCCGCACCAGCGATGAGTTTTATGCCAATGCCGCCATCGGCGAATTTTGGACGGGACGACGCCCCTCCCTTGACGAGGTCGCCACCCGGTTTGGCATCGCCACCGCAGAGCGGGACACCTTTTTCTTCCACGACGATAAGTCCGTCCCGATCGCAGCGGTGTGGGAAGCAGACGCGGCCCTCAGCGGTGAGCTGGAAACACTTCGCGGCAGCAAGGGCCCCCAATCGGATGATGACGATCTCGAGCGTGTCGCCAGTGAAATGCGGTTAGTGAAAGACGAGTTCGAAATAGCCGAGCTTCGCGAGGCGGTGGACTCCACCCACCGTGGTTTCACCGACATCCTCCACGTACTTCCTGGCGCTATCGGTCACGAACGCGGTGAGCGGATTATTGAGGGGGCTTTTCACCAGCGCTCTCGCCTCGAGGGCAACACAGTCGGGTATGACTCCATCGTCGCTGCTGGTTCCCACGCGTGCATTTTGCACTGGGTAGATAACAATGGCCCGATCCGGGACGGTGATTTGCTCCTCGTGGACGCGGGAGTGGAGCGCGAATCGCTCTACACCGCCGACATCACCCGCACGCTCCCCGTTAATGGCCGCTTCACCCAGCACCAGCGCCTGGTCTATGCCGCGGTGCTGGAGGCTGCCGACGCGGCGTTTGATGCGGTACAACCGGGTGTGCCTTTTCACACGGTGCACGACACCGCCATGGCAGTGATCGCCCGGCACGTGAGCGAGTGGGGTTTCCTCCCCGTGTCGCTCGAGGAGACACTCGAGAAAACCAGCCAACTGCACCGCCGATACATGATTCACGGGACCAGCCACCACTTGGGGCTCGACGTGCACGATTGCGCGCACGCGCGCCGAGAGCGCTACCTGTTGGGAACGATCGAGGCGGGAATGGTGTTCACCATAGAGCCAGGCCTCTACTTCCAACCCGACGACGAAACCGTGCCCGCCCAATGGCGGGGTATCGGTGTTCGAATTGAAGACAACATCCTGGTCACCCCCGACGGGGCAGAAAACCTCTCTGCGGGGATCCCCCGCACACTCGACGACGTGGAAGCCTGGATGGCTCGCTGAGCCCCGGTACACTTTTAGCGCCAGCGGGAGTGGTGAAATTGGTATACACGCAGGATTTAGGTTCCTGTGCCTTCGGGCGTGAGGGTTCAAGTCCCTTCTCCCGCACAGACGGTGCGACCCCGGTGGGTGAGCGCTAGAGCGCGAACAACACCAGGGAGGCTGCCATCACGGCCATCCCGACAATCACGCCGTAAATGGCGAGCTGACCGCTGCCGTACTGACGAGCAGCGGGCAACAAACTATCAATCGAGATGTAGACCATAATTCCCGCGACAGCGGAAAACACAATTCCCAAAATCGTGTCCGTCATGAACGGTCGCAACACCAGGTATCCCAGCAGAGCGCCCAAGGGTTCAGCAAGACCAGAGATCGCCCCGAACACAAAAGCTTTTGCCCGCGACTTTGTCGCGTAATACAGCGGCACGGCGACCGCGATTCCTTCGGGAATATTGTGAATAGCAATAGCCGATCCCACCGCGAGGCCCACCTGGGGGTCTTCGAGGGTCAGGAAAAAGGTCGCCATTCCCTCGGGGAAATTGTGCAAGGTAATGGCGAGTGCGACACCAATCCCTGCGCGCAAGAGGGTCTTATCGAGCCTCTTTACTTGAGTCGGGTCCTCCAACGAGACTGAAGGGTGTCGCTCATCGAGAGAGGGGTGCTCGAGCTCCGGGATCACCCGGTACAACAGCGCCATCCCTAACAGTCCCCCGAGAAAACCGGTGGCCATCACGGCGGGCGCTAACCCTTCCCCCAGATCGGGAACCAAAAAATCCACGGATTTGGGAATGATCTCCACAAACGAGACGTAAATCATGACACCGGCGGAAAACCCCAACGAAACGGCAAGGAATTTGCGGTTGGTGTGCGAGGCAAACAAGCCCAACGCGGCACCCAAAAGTGTGGCAAGCCCCGCGCCAATGGTCACTAGAAAGGCAAAAAGCACCGCATACTCACTCACTCGCTAAAGCTATCAGCCACGCTGTCCCCAGTTCCTGACCCTGCCCGCGAATCACCGGACACACCTTTTTGCGCGCGACCACGGGCCCCTACCGGCACCCTGTTGGGATGTGGTTGGTGCTGGCACTCATTCTCACCTCAGTCATCCCTCCTGCACCGACAGCCCAATGGCACTGGCCCACCACAGGGAACCACGACGTTCTCCGCGACTTCCGCGCTCCGCTCACTCCCTGGGGTGCAGGGCATCGCGGTCTTGACCTTGCCGCCAGTTCGGAAGCCGTGTTCGCCCCCACCTCGGGCAGAGTCAGCTTCAGCGGTTGGGTGGTGAACCGACCGGTTGTCACCATCACCACCGATCGCGGACACCGCGTGAGCCTGGAACCGGTCAGCACTGACCGGGAACCAGGATCACGAGTGAAAGCCGGGGAGCCGCTTGGCCTTCTGCACGCCGGCCACTGCGCGAGCCTCTGCGTTCATATTGGGCTTCGCATTGGTGATCACTACCGATCACCCAAGCGTGAGCTGGGAATCCTGGAGCGCGCTGTCCTCCTGCCCTGGTGAGACTAAGCGCGCGGATGCGCGGTGTCGTAGGCGCCCTTCAGGCGCTCCAGGGACACATGCGTATAAATCTGGGTTGTCCCGAGAGACGCATGCCCCAGCAATTCCTGAACACTGCGTAAGTCAGCCCCACCGTCCAAGAGGTGGGTGGCCGCGGTATGCCGCAGCGTGTGTGGGCCTAACGGGCCATCACCACCTAAGTCGGCTAGCAATCGGGCCACCACGGAATACACCGTGCGCGAGCCGACCCGTTGCCCTCGGGTCGAGAGGAAAAAGACGTTCGCCGAGCGGTCTGTCGCAAGTTTTGGGCGGCCTTTCTCTAGATAATCACTGAGCGCTCGCGCTGCCGGAGCACCCAGAGGGATCACCCGTTCTTTGTCGCCTTTTCCGATCACCGTCACACTCAGCGCGGAGAGGTCCACCCTGGCCAACGAGAGACTGGTGAGCTCGCTCACCCGCATGGCCGTCGCGTAGAGCAGCTCCAGCATGGCGGCATCTCGCAGGGCAATGGGATCTCCGGTCGCGGCATCGCGGGCAAGACCGGCCAAGATGTCTTCCATCTGGCTGCGCGAAAGCACCCGGGGCAGTGTCTGTTGGGCTTTGGGTGTCCGAATACGAACCCCCACATCCCCCTCGGTGTAGCCGTTGACCCCGAGCCAGTGGGTAAACCCTTTCAGCGAGGACACTTTGCGTCGCAATGAGGTGGCGGCAAGCCCCTCCTCGGCCAGCGCCCACACCCACGAACGACACACTTCGGTGTCAAGCTCGCCCGTGTCTTCCACCCGCTGGGTGCCGGCATAGGCGACAAACTGCTCTAAATCCCCGCCATAAGCCTTGAGGGAGTGTTGCGACAAAACACGCTCTGCCGCGCGTTCCTCGCCATAGAGGCGCATCACGGCCACCAAGTTCGCCATCAGGATCCGCTGTGCGCCTGATCGTCAGCACGGTTGAAGTCGGAGTCTTTCTTGGAGAACATCGCCCGGCGTTCCTCCGGGCTCATCGCCTCGATGGCGGCGAGATACCCAGCGTCATAGGACATAATCTCGGCAACATCGTCGAGCGGAACCTCGGAGAACACCACCTGTTCGGGATACACGTGCACGAGCGATGCAGCACTCCCGGTGGTCTTTGCCGAGAGAAGGGTGGTTTTCGGCCCGACGAGGTCAATGTTGTAGCAGGCTGCAGCCGCCACGGACACGGGAACCCCGGCGAAGGTGGAAAAAGTTGAGTAGTGCAGGTGCCCGGCAAGAATTCCTCGAACATCGCTGCCGGCAATCACCGCAGCTAGCTCTGCCTGATCCTCCAGTTCGATAAGACCCATCAACTCGATCGGCGTGGGAATGGGCGGATGATGCATCGCCAAGAGCGTGCCGTGGGGTGCGGGGGTAGCGAGCTCGGCTCGCAGCCACTGCTTTTGAGCCGGAGTGAGCTCACCGTGGTGGTATCCGGGGACAGAGGTGTCCAGGGCGATAACCCGCAGGCCCGCCAAGTCATAAACGGCGTCCTGTGGTTGTTGGGTGGGCGATGTGTCCATGAGGATGTGCGAATACGCTTCGCGGTCATCGTGGTTACCCATCACCCAGATGAGTTCTGCCCCCAATGTCGCAGCCCACGGCTCGACCAACCCGCGCAGCTCCCGGTACGCATCTGCTTCACCCCGGTCGGCAAGATCACCCGTGAAGACCAGAGCGTCAATAGGCGTTGCCGACGCCGCGAGGCGCTCTAGTAACAGCTGCAGGGGAGGGCGCGCATCAATCACCCCAAACAGTTTCTCCCCCTGTGCGAGCAGGTGGGTGTCACTGATGTGAACGACCACACGCTCTGCTGCCGGATGCTGGCTAAACGAGGTCATCCCCCGAGTTTAGGCGCGAACCCTGGACCCCAGCGGGAGAACAAGCCCGGCATCGGCGGGCTCTGTGAGAATACGAGCACCGAGATCCCTCGCCAAACGGAAACACCCACGACTAGCTTTGTCATCCCAGCGCCCGGGGACCACCGCCACTTCTCGCCCGAGGTTGGCCGCATGGTGTGCGGTGTTGATGGCCCCCGATCGATACGCAGCCTCCACCACGATGACCCCGTGTGAGAGGGCCGCAATCAGTCGGTTTCTGGCAAGAAACTTTTCGGGTCGCACCCGCATTCCGCACGGCGCTTCGGAAAAAATCACCCCCTCTTGCGCCACCTGATTCATCAGCCCGAGGTTCTGCGGGGGATACACCCCCTCCAAGCCTCCGGCAAGAACGGCAATCGGCACTCGGTGATGCAGGAGTGCCGCGTGGTGGGCCACCGTATCGATGCCGGTGGCTCCCCCGGAGATAACAGCTGCGTGATCCAACCACGGCCCGGCGATAATGCTCGCGGTGTGCGCCAATCCCGCTGCGGTCGGTGCACGAGCGCCCACCACGGCCAGGCGCGATGTTCCCTCAGCCCAGGCACCCGGGTTGCCGCGCGCCCAGAGGGTGAGAGGTGCCCCTTCTCCGAGGTCGCACAGGGCCCCCGGCCAATCGGGGTGGGAGGGGTCGAGGGCAATGATTCCCGCTCGCTCCTGCAGAGCCTTCGAGCGGCGGACAGCGTCAGGGTCGTAGGCGGACTTCAGGCGATCGCGATGCGCGGCGGTGAGCGGGGTGTCCTCCAGGGCAATACCGGCGGTGACGTGGGAGACACCACCTTTGCCCACCACCCGCGCGAGTGCTTCGAGAGGACCCAGCGCTTTACACAGCGCGCGGGCGAAAGGGTCCCCGGGTTGGGCGATCAGTCCCCACGCAATTCGGGCTTCCACTTCGCTGGGCATGGCGCCACCATCACACAGACTGTGCGGGGGAAGAGCGCGACGACCGTGGCTGGGGAAAGCGGTGCTGGGATGAAGTGTCGGGACAGTTATTCGTCGATAGCGAGCTCAGAGGGAAGCTTTAGTTCCTTCTTGCCCAGTTCTTCGACGTTGATGTCTTTGAAGGTCAATACGGTGACCTGTGAAACAAACCGGTCGGAGCGATAGACATCCCACACCCACACATCGGTGAGGGTGAGTTCGAAATAAAAATCCCCGCCTTTGTCGATAACCTCGCGGCGGACGTCATTGGCGAGATAGAACCGACGTTCCGTCTCCACAACGTAGCGAAACTGCGACACAACATCGCGGTACTCGCGATACAGGGCGAGTTCGACCTCACGATCGTAATCCTCAAAGTCCTGCGGTTCCATGTGCGGGAGTCTAGTGAAGCCCTAGAAGTGAATCCATGTGGTGCGATGAACCTCCGTGACACCGTGGTCCGTAATGGCTTGTCGGTGTCCCGCAGAACCGTAGCCCTTGTTGCTCTCAAACCCGTACTCCGGGTACGTCGCCGCGTAGCGCACCATCGTTGCATCACGGTGAACTTTGGCCAATACAGAGGCCGCCGCGACCGAAACACAATCGCGGTCTGCCTTTTCTTGGGTGCGAACCGCCAGTGGGTGGGGCAGATGCGGCGTCACAAAATCGTGGGAACCATCGAGCAGCAACACCGACGACCCCACGGCCACACCCTGCGAGGCGAGATCCCGCAGTCCCCTCACCACGGCGGTCGCCAGAGCAACAACAATTCCGCGGGCATCAATTTCTTGAGGGCTTGCTTCACCAATCGCGTGGTGCGGGAAAAATTCGGGAATGGCCTCGGCGATGGCGGGTCGCTTCTTTTCGCTCAGCGCTTTGGAATCCCGGAGACCCTCGGGCCACTCACCCTGGGTGGGCTCCCACACGACCAAGCCCACAACAACGGGTCCCGCCAGGGGGCCTCGACCCACCTCATCACACCCGATCACGCGCGGGAAGCCCTGCTCGTGGAGCCGGGTTTCGAGCTTGAGCGTAGGGTCCACCGGAGGGGTCAGGGCAGCCTCGAAACAATTTCGGAAAAGACGGGCGGGTAGTTTCCCAACCACGTCCAGCGCTCTTGCGGCCAGGAGATCACGATGGCTCGGCCGACCACATTTTCTAACGGCACAAAGCCGCCGCCGGGTTTATCCATGTTGCGCCGTGAATCAGCAGAGTTGTAGCGGTTATCCCCCATTACCCAGAGTGCATCCTCGGGCACGGTGACATCGAAATCATTGCTACTGACTTTGGAGACACCCTGCGGCAATTGCACGTAGGTCTCCGTCAGTGCCACCCCGTTCACGCTCATCGCACCCAGGTCATCACAGCACACCACACGGTCTCCCGGCAGGCCGATGACACGTTTAACTAAGTGCTGTTCGTTATTGGGGCTCGAGAGACCCACAAAAACCGAGATCCCGTTCAGGATGCGCGAGAGCGGATCATCCTCGCTCACACCGGACTGTTGGGAAAGCCACCCCCCGGGATCGACAAACACAATGACGTCCCCGCGGTTGAGCTCAAAAACTTCCGGGGTCAGCTGGCTGACGATGATGCGGTCATCTCGAACCAGGGTTGCTTCCATCGATTCGGTGGGAATAAAAAACGACCGAATCAGGAAGGTTTTGATCAGAAAAGAGACCACCAGGGCGGCCACCACAATGATGGCCGCATCGCGAAGAAACCGGCCCAACATTCTCATCGGCGACCTCCGACCAGACGCCACAGGGGCGGCGGTTTTCGGCTTAGGACTCGCGCTTTTCGCGGATCTTTGCCTTCTTGCCGCGCAGGTTGCGCAGGTAGTAGAGCTTGGCGCGACGAACGTCACCACGCGAGACAACTTCGATGTGGTCGATGACCGGAGAGTGCACGGGGAACGTACGCTCCACACCCACCTGGAAGCTGATCTTGCGGACGATGAAAGTTTCGGTCACCCCGTGGCCGGAGCGAGCGATGACCACACCCTGGAACACCTGGATACGCGAGCGGTTTCCTTCAATGATGTTGACGTGAACTTTGACGGTGTCGCCGGCGCGGAAGTCGGGAATGTCCGAACGCAGTGAGGCGTTGTCAACGAAGTCGAGGGTTTGCATGATGTCTCTTCTCTGCGCCGCCACAAGTCGGACGCGAATTAGCGTTAGATAGTTTGGTGTGCTCCCACTGATGTGGTGTGTCTTTCCCCTGTGGCAGAGCCACACATTGGCACAAGTCACTATCTTGCCACACATTGGGCACAGCACCTATACCCGCTATCGTGGGCTCACACCATGATTCCCCGTCATTCCGCGAAGACCATCGAACAGATGCGGCCCGTGGGCTCTTTCGTTGGAGCAACCCTTAGCGAACTGCAGCAGCACGCTACCCCGGGGGTGACACTTCTCGAGCTCGATGAGCTCGCCCACCAGCGCATCCGTGAGGCGGGGGCCGAGAGCTGCTACATCGACTATCACCCCTCTTTTGGGGCTTCACCTTTTGGGAAGGTTCTCTGCACTTCGGTGAATGACGCAGCCCTTCACGGCCTGCCCTATGACTACACCCTGAAGGATGGCGACCTGCTTTCCCTGGATTTCGCGGTCACCCTGAATGGTTGGGTTGCCGATTCAGCCCTCACCTTGGTGGTCGGCGGAACCCCGACCCCCTCCGACACTCGACTGATCGACACCTGCGAGAAAGCCCTTCACGCAGGAATCCAGCAGGCTCGAGCGGGTGGCCGCTTGGGGGATATCTCCCACGCCATCGGCGAAGTCTCTCGGGCCGCCGGCTATGTGGTCAATACCGACTTTGGTGGGCACGGCGTTGGTCGCACCATGCACGAGGACCCCTCTATCCCCAATGACGGCGAGGCGGGTCAGGGCCCCAAGCTGAAGGCCGGCATGGTGTTTGCTATTGAGCCCTGGCTGATGGAAACCACCGCAGAGGTCTACACGGATTCTGACGGTTGGACCCTCAAAAGCGTGGATGGGTCACGCTCCGCCCACGTTGAGCACACCGTGGTGGTGACCGAGGGCGAGCCCCTGGTGTTGACCAAGCGCGCCTAGTTCTCCAACAAGTCGGGCCTCATCGCCGCTGTGCGAGCGCGAGACTGTTCCTCGCGCCACTGGCGGATAGCCTCATGGTTTCCCGACAGCAACACCTCCGGCACCTCCAACCCCCGCCAACTGCGGGGTTTCGTGAACGAGGGGTATTCCAGCAATCCTGATTCGTGACTTTCCTCCACGAGAGATTCCGGGTTGCCCATGAACCCGGGAATAAGGCGCACGATTGCCTCCAGCATGGCCAAGACCGCAACTTCACCACCGTTGATCACGAAATCCCCGATACTCAGCTCCATCACCGTGGTGTGCTGGGAATAGTGCTCGACGACCCGCTGATCAATGCCCTCGTAGCGGCCACACGCAAACACCAGGTGATCTGCTCCCGCGAGCTGCGCTGCGGTTTGCTGGCTAAATCGCGCCCCCGCCGGGGTGGGAACAATCAGCACACTCTCAGAAGTCAGGAGTGGGTCGAGCGCTGTGCCCCACACGTCCGGGGTCATCACCATGCCCGCTCCCCCGCCGTAAGGGGTGTCATCAACGCTTTTGTGGACGCCTTCGGCGTAGTCGCGGAGTTGGTGGACGTCCACATCCACCAACTGCTGGGCGGCGGCTTTGCCCATGAGTGACACATTCAGGGCGTCAAACACTTCGGGAAAAATGCTGACGATGTCGACCTTCATGGCCTAGCTCGCCTCCCCGTCAAGGGCTTCGAAAAGGCCGCCCGGTGGGGTGATGACGACCACTCCGGCAGCAACATCGACCTGGGGAACAAAAGCCTCCACGAAAGGAACCAAAACTTCGCCGCCGGGTGTCTCCACCACCAGAAGGTCTTGGGCGGGAAAATGCTCGAGCCGAGCAATTTTCCCCACGCTCACACCTTCCCGCACCACATCGAGACCCACTAGTTCATGGTCAAACCACGCGTTGGTTTCCCGCGGGGTGTTCTCTGGGTCATGTTCGATCCATAAAATGGCGCGAACGATGCCCTCGGCGGCATCGCGGTCGGTGATGCCCTCGAAGAAGGCCACCGGTGACGAGTTGATTTCTCGAATACTTTCGAGGGTGATTTTCTTTCCCGACCAGGGAGAGTCGGTGGGAACCTGGAGGGAAAACTCGCTACCTGGAGTGAAGCGCAGCTCCGGGTCGTCGGTATACATTTCCAGCTTTAGCCCACCCTTGAGCCCGTGCGCGCGCACAAGCCTGGCGACGCGAAGTTCCACTCGCTCCGGCCGGGGTGCAGTGGGCGGGGAGCCAGCGGACATTAGCTGTCGGTATCGACGACGTCGACTCTGACCTTGCGGCCATCAGCAAGAGCATTAACCAGCGTGCGCAAAGCTTTGGCGGTGCGACCAGCGCGACCAATGACGCGACCGAGGTCATCGGGGTGAACCCGAACCTCGAGAAGCTCGCCGCGAGGGGTGTCGACCACCGTCACACTGACCTCGTCCGGGTTATCGACGATCTCCCGAACGAGGTGATTCAGTGCACGATCAAGCATGACTATTCAGCCGGCTTTGCTTCTTCGGCGGCTGGTTCCTCAGCAGGAGCTTCCTCAGCTGCTGCCACGGCGGGCTCTTCAGCTTTTACTTCAGCAGGAGCTTCCTCAGCGGGCGCTTCGGCAACAGGTGCCTCGTCCGCGACGGGAGCCTCGGCGGCAGGAGCTTCCGTGGCCTCGACAGCGGGAGCTTC
>Ga0209138_1000934_pt1 | contig 26419 bp, 35 predicted proteins | sample SaaInl3SG_22_DNA_FD_184645 | JGI IMG/M metagenome (GOLD analysis project Ga0209138, IMG submission 184645) | Marine microbial communities from expanding oxygen minimum zones in the Saanich Inlet - ESP_153SG_22_DNA (SPAdes) (version 2) | ecosystem: Environmental > Aquatic > Marine > Intertidal...
AGCTATAACTACGGTGGTGGTAATATACCGCCTATGTATGCTAATCAAGGCGCTCTTACTGAGTTCTTAAAAGCAGAGGAAGGCCTTCGTAATGAAGCATACTTAGACGCTGCAGGTGTACCCACAGTAGGTTATGGCAGTACTTATGGCGTTAAAATGGGTGATAAGCTATCTGATGCACAAGCAAATCAACAACTGATGAAAGATATTGCTGTTGTAGAAGAAGACTACGGTAATCTTGTTGATGTAGATTTAAACCCTAATCAACAAACTGCAGTTAAATCTTTACTATTTAATATCGGTGGTCCTCAATTTGCTAACAGTAGAGCTAGAGCAGCACTTAATGCAGGTGACTTTGACACTTTTCAAAAAGAAGCTTCAGAGTTTCGCATGGCAAATGGTGAGGTTCTTCCAGGTCTTGAAGCTCGTAGAGCCAGAGAAATGGATTTATTTCGAACTCCTTATGAAACAGCAGATACTGATAAAGACACAGGCTTTTCGTTTATTAAGAGCGCTCAAGCAGCTGATGATGTATCTGATGCTCAAATGTTAGGTGAGTATGAGATAGACGGTATTGCAACGCCTAAAGATGAAGGATTCTTTTCTCCACAAGTAAAAAGATTTTTACAGTATCCTTTAGAATCATTTGGAGTTCCTGTACCTGAAGATGCTCCTGGAAAGCCAGTAGGTAATAAGCTATTTGGAACCGAATCAACAATAATTAAAGAAGAACAAGCAGAACGAGCGCTTAAGTATCCTGCAGAATTTTTAGGTATACCAGCACCTCTAGATGCTCCTGGAGTTCCTCTTCCTAATGTATTTGATTTGCTTCCAGATGAAGATAAAACAATAGCTAACCTTAATGAGATGCGTGTTAATGAACGACAAAGTAAAGTTGATAGATTAGCAAATCGAATTAATGAAAACCAAGAGAAAGGAATTCCTGTTTCTCCTGAGTTAGTTGCAGCACACCAAGAAGCAACTGCAAGCCTTGGCGAAGCACAACAAGTTCAGCAAAAACATGCTGCAGAAGTAGGTGCTGAAGTTACAAAAACAGCGGAAGCAACTGCAAAAGCACAAACTTATAATACTGAAACAGGTAAATTTGATAAACCAACTGAGCAAAAAGAGACTTCAGGGACTACTGAACAAAGAGATGCGGCAGCTAATGCGGCTGCAGCAGGTGCAGGACAACCTGATCCGACAGAAAATCCTTCAGCTGAAACTCAAATGCTGTTAAATTTAGGTTACACCAAAGATGAAAATGGTAATTGGATAGAGCCTAAAGATGAAGAAGTTCCTGACGAAGTAAAAGGTTTTAGAGATCAAGCAGTAGATGCGTTTAAAGGTGCGTTTGGTGACTTGTTTAATCCTAAAGAACTTGCTCGTATGGCATTGCTTTATACAGGCAGTCGTCTTATGGGATACAGTCACGAAGGTTCATTTGCTTATGGTGCTAAAAGTTATCTTAATCGTGTTGATGCTATGGATGCTCAGTTCCAAAAAGATATTCGGGATGATGACTACCTAGATTACACTGAAGAGTCTCGCAAAGAGTTTGAAAAAACAAGAGACTATTCTGTACTTCGTAAAAAGAAAACTGCAGTGACTATGGAAAAGCCAACAGGTAACTCTAACTTAATTGGTGTTGGTAAAGTTCAAAGATTTTTAGGTACTGATGGTAATGAGTATGTAGAATATGAAGGTGGTATGACTCCAGTTTCTGCTCTTGTTGATTTATTAGAGCCGTGGGATGAAGCTACTCAAGGAAGAGAAGCAGTAACTGCTGATTTTAAAGCTGCCTTCGATAGCGCTGCTGCTACTGCAAATACTGAAAGAGGCTTACGGGCTGGTACTCGAAATAAAACTAGTTATGATGATCGAGTACCTTTTGATTCTGTTAGTCTTGCAAGAGAAGCAGAAAGTAGATACAGAGAAATCCTTCATCAAAACGGTGTGTCTATTAACGATGCACCTGAACTAAAAATTAATGTTAATAATGCTATCAGTAAATTTGTAAATGATACAATTGATTTTAAACAGTCAGGTGGCAAAGGTACAAAACCGAATAGTATTAGAGCATATATTAATGCTGAAACAAGATCAGTATTAACAGGTGTACCTCAATTTGCAATGAATGGTGCTTCTGAAAATAATATGAATATCCTTGACGATAAGATTAAGAAAGAAGTTAGGGATGAAAATGGTAAAAGACTTGGTCCTAAAGATAAGGGATACGCTGAAGCATACGAAAATCTATGGTCGGCTACTTATGCAGCTTATCGTTTAAGAAGCCAATATCCTAATCTTGATTCTCAAAGCGATGTTAATCTTGAAGAACTCGTAGAAAAGAAAAGAGAAAGAAATAAGAAAAAGAAAGATCCTGCAAATGAATGGACACCATTTACTTTGTGGATGAGTAGAACACCAGCAAGTGAAGTTCAAGCAATTATTGAACAAGCAAAGCTTGATGGTAGTTTAGATAAACTTATCTAAATTATACCCTAAGAGATAATACACCCTTATAGGGGAGTGTCTCTTAGGGTTTTTTTTTTATTTATATTAGGAGGTTAACATGGCAGAAGACTTTATTGATGAAGAAGGTAATTCTCGCCAATGGATAGACGGAGATACAATTGAAGGTAAAGGCAATCGAGATATCCGTATCCAAGGGCTTAATGCTCCTGAAACAAGCAAAGTAATTCGAAGAGATGGTAAGCTACGTTTTGTGCAAGGTCAGCTAGGCGGTGAAGAAACAACTAATGCAATAGCTAGAATTGCAAAAGAAGGTGGCTTTAATAAAATTGTAGACACAGGTCTTGACTCGTTTGGTCGTGATGTTGCTCGTATTGAAAACGAAGAAGGTGCTGATCTTACAAATACTTTGTACAGGTCAGGTGCTATTCAAGAAGATATCTTTACTGATGCAGAAGGTATACGAGCCGCACAACAAGGTAGATTACAAGCACAGTTAAAAGGTAAGCGTGATTACCAAAATATAATTCACGAAGAGCTAGGCGAAATACAACAAATGCCTATCTTGTTTAAAGAGTCAGCTAATAATGAAAAAGAGTATTTAGATTCAGTTATGCAAACTATTGCTCTTCAAAAGGGTTATGATCTAACTACTGAAGAAGACTATAAAGCAGCTTATGATCTTGCAATTGAAGGTAACTATGATACCCGTAGTTTACCTTTTAACGCTATTGATTTTTCTTATGGCGACAGAGATATGACGGGTGTAGCCTACAATCAGTTTACACAATCATGGAATACTGGTTGGAAAGGAATGTCTACTGCTCTAGCTGGATTTGCAGAGCTAGCAGGGGTAGGACTAGGAATTGAAGACTTAGAAAGATGGGGCGCAACTGAAGTTGAGCTTGCCAAAGATGATTTGTCTAATGCACCTATACTTAAGAACTTAGACTTCAGAGATGTTGATGGACTCTGGGATGGCTGGCAATACCTTACTAATAATATGGCTATGTCTGCACCCTACCTTATTACTCTATCAGCAGGTCACTTGCTTTCGCCTGTAACATTCGGTGCGTCAATACCGCTTGCTTATGGTTCAATGGTAGGTGTTCACTCAGGTAACGTATGGAATGATATTGAAGGGGAAAAAGGCCAAAAAGAAGCTGCAGGATCTTTAATTGCAGGTACTGCTATGGCAGTTATGGACAGGATTGGTATGCAAGGTATTCTTGCTCCGTCTAAGCTATTAACTAAGTCAGGAAGGCTAGAAGTAGCTAAGGCGTTAAAGAAACAAAACCCAGGAATGACATCTAAACAAGCGCTTGCTTTAATTAATAAAGAAAGTAAGTCAGTAATTAAAGGTGCTATTCAGGGCATGGGTAACTTTGCTGCTGACCATATTAATCGCGGTAGCTTAGTTAAAAGTGTTTTAAAAGGTGCTGGACGAGGTGGAATCACTGAGGCTGTAACTGAAGCAGCACAAGAAGGAACAGGCTATATTGCTTCAAAACAAATGTCAGAAGGTGGGCTTGAACAAAACTTTAATCCTAACGAGTTTAGTAATCTGTTAGCTTCTGCTGCAGTTGCTGGTGGATCGCTAGGTGCTGGCTTTGGTGGAGCTGGTTCTATTGTTGAAGCAGGTGACCGTTATGCAATGAGCAAAGGTCTTATGCTAGGTCGTGTAGACAAATTAAATCCTTACGATCAGATATCCCAAGAAATTGGTAGACAAGGTTCTGTTTATGATATTACTAGAGACCTAAAAAGAAAAACTTATACTAAGGAAGGTGGGCGTTTAGGCGCAGACTATGCTACTAAAGGTAAAGAACAACGAGGTTCTCTTTGGGATAAAATTAAAAATCCAACTAAGTATCTCCCTGAGTTATACAGAGCTGCCGCTACTACTGCTTTTCGTCCTGAGTTACTAAGACGTTCTGAAGCAGCTAGAAAACTTTATGCACTAGTAGGTCAACCACTTGGTAGACTCTATTCAGGTAGAGATGTAGGCGCTCAAGAACAAAAGCACAGAGCCGACTTGCTTAATCAATTAAATGCTCAACGTATTTTTAAGCGGTTCGGTTTACCTGACAGAGTATCTAGCTCTAATCGCATATCAGACATGATACGTAGGTTTGTAGCGGCTAAAGGTGATCGTGATGCTTTAATTAATGACCAAGAAGTGATGGAAAATTATGATTCTATTTTGACAACTGTAAATGAGTTGCAAGGCTATATGCAGATGGATTATGATTTGCGTAATGATACTTATTTAGGCCAAGGTAGCAATCGTACAGATCTTCTATTTGAAAATTGGTTAGACACTCAAGGATGGGACTGGAAAAAAGTAAGAGACAATCGTGATGCTTGGTTTAAATGGATGCGTGGAGTAAAAGACTCATCAGGCAAACAAGCTTATACTGAAGCTGAAATTGAAGAAATGTATAATAAGATTTCTAACAATGAAGATGTTACTGATTTCTCTATTGTAGAAGGCGTTGCACATGTTCCAGGATCAGTTAAAGGCGATGTAACAAAAACTTTATCTAGTATTCCAGGGTATGAACAGTTTGCAAACACAGATATCCTTCAAAACTTAATTAATAGAGCAGATCAAACAGCTAAGTATGCAGCTTACACAGAATACTTTGGTGAAGGTGGTAAGTACCTAGATCAACTATATTCTGAAATGAAAAATGATGGGCTAACTGATGATGAAATAGCTGAAGTTGCTTACCATACTAAAAGCATTATTGATGCTGGAACAGGTAACTATAAGCCAATTAAAAACAGGAAGATAGCAAATCTACAACGTACAGGTGCATTTTATGCGTCAACAGTAGGCCTTCCGTTAGCGGCATTTAGTTCTATTCCTGAATTTATTATGATACTGTGGCAAGGCCGTGGATCTTCTGATGTTAAGCGCGGAATTTATTCTGCAACAGGAGAGCTTGTTGAGATCTTTAAAGGTGTAGTTAATATGAAGCAGAATCCTGCTTTAAAAACTCAGCCTAACCTGCCTATTTATAGACAGTCAGTACAAGACCTTATTAATGCTGGATTATTCCCTGATGATGCAACCGTAGCTACTCGTTACGGGCTAGGTGAAACCGATATTAGTAAAGCTTGGTGGCAAAAACAATTCTTTAAGTTTACAGGTATTGCAGGAATAACACAATTACAGAGATCAATTGCCGCAGCAGCTGTATCTGGTTTTGTTTCTGACAGAATTAAAATTCTTTTAGCTAATGAAACTAATATGAATGCTAAAATTTCTTTTGGTAAATGGAATGCTGCAGAAAAAGGTAGCCCTGTTCTTAATGTTAAAACTAAACGGCAACCTTATAATCAAGACCAACTAGAAGTTTATCGTCAGCTAGTTAACTTAGGTATGGACGTAGACGAGTATATTCGTATACAAAAGAAATACACTAATACAGATAAAAATTCTCAAGGAAGAACATTGTATGATAGGTTAATGAAAATAGATCCCAATGATCCTGAAATAGCAGCCGATATGGATTTTATACAAGAACAAATGGAAACTGTAACGTGGTATTTTGTTAACGATAGAGTTCAAAACCCACAAGCTTATAACAGACCTCTGTTTTTTCAAGATCCTCATTTTCAGTTGTTTGTTCAGTTCAATGGTTTTATTTCTACTTTTACTGCAAACATTGTACCTAAACTTTGGAATGATTATCTTAAAAACGGTAGCCCTCGAATGCAATACAATACTTTTGCATTGATTTGTGTAATGACAGCAACTGCTGGTGCATCCCAATGGCTTAAAGATTACCTTAAGTTTGGAGGGTCAACACCTTATCTGTCTAATGAACAGCTTGTTCAACGTGCGCTTATGAATTCAGGTGTACTAGGGACAAGTGAAAGAATACTTAATGCAGCATTTCCATTATATGCAGACCGTGATGAAGGAATTGCAGGTAGAATATTTGGTGAGACCGTTGGTGGTGCGCCAACAGCTAGACTTGGATTTACAGCAGGTAAACTAATTAAAGAAATTGGTGAGGGTGATTATGAAGGTTCATTACGTGCAGGAACAAAACTATTACCTGGAATAGCACCAGTAACACCTGTTAGAAATGCAATAACAGATTTAATGCAAGGTCAGCTACCAACAAAGTGGCCATTTGATAAAGGAGAATAACTGTGGTTAATATTAATCTTAATAATCGAGCAGCTGGAGTTGATTTTCGAAGTCGTAATAGACAAAGAAAATTAGCTGACCAGCAACAGGATATCGCACAAGCCACGGCTGATACTCAAGCAACTATGGCGGCGGCATTAGCTGATAAACAAGCACTTAAAAGTGCATTGGATCAACAACTTCCTGTTGAAGAATTACAGTCTCGGATGGCACAACCATCTGAGGCTATAGATCCTCAAGGATTTAGAGGAACTGCACCTGAAAATATGGTCGAGTCTGATTTGCAAGCGTATACAGAGGTTGCACCAACAGCTGAACAGATAGCAGAAGCTACACAAGACCCTATGTATGAATATGTGCAACAAGGTTCTCGTCCAGATCCTAGTGTAGATAGGATTAGAGAGCTTACACCTACTCAAAAAGGTGAACGCTTTGTTACTACACTTGAAGAGCAAGCAATGCCTCGTGGTGTTATTGCTGACGAAGAAGTGGGTGAATTCGCTCAAGCAGTAGACCCTCAAGTTGATGAGGCCTTAATTCAAGAAGGCGTACATGACAATAGCATGATGAAATTTTCTGCAATGCTAGAGGGTGCAAGTAACATGTTTGATGCTACAAGCACTAAGTTTAATATACTTGGAACTTCGATTGATTTAAACAACGTAGACCAAGAAGTGTTAGCAGCAGATCCTCAAAGAATTATTTTTGAAAATTCAGATGCACTTAACTTTATCATGCGAAATGATACTAAGCTTAACTTATCTGAAGATCCAACTAATCCTAATTCCAAAATAAAAAAGGAAGCAGGGCGAGCAGCTATGATGGCAACCATTCTAGCGTTGTCTAATAAAATGGCTCTTCAGAGTTCAGAAATAGATGAGGAAGCAAACAAAAAACAGCATTCAAATGGTCTTAACCGAAATATCCTTGGCCCAGAAGTAGGTCGTTTAATGGAACGGTTTTTATTTCCAACGCAGATGGATAACCCAGCAGAGCTATTTAAAGGTGTAGCAGAAGGTTATGGTTATAACTCTCGCATGACTCCTGAAGAGCAAAGTCTTTTAGGTCAAGCTGTTTTACAAGGTTTTGCAGACTCAAAGATATTTGATTTTGTACAAGGTAAAGAAATTAAAGATGACGAAGGCAAAAAGACAATGACCTTTGTTACTACTCGTGAAGGCGATAAGAAAATGAGAGCCTTGAGGAGAGGTATTCGTAGTGCTTTAGGTATTGCTCAAACCAAAGATCGACCTGTTTCTTTAACTAGAACAGATCAAGGTATGCTCAGAGGTGAAGGTGCAAGTACACAAAAAAGAATTACAGCTGCACCTGAAAAGAACTTCTTAACTAAAGAAGTCCAAGATGCAATTAACGCTTTGAGCAGTGTTCAACATACAGTACCAAGCCATGCAACAACTTTATATGCAGGAATACTATCTGGTGGGCTTAAAAATCGTAAAGGTGTTTTTGCTCGCATAGCTAAACAAGATGAAAAATATCTAGAGAATAAAAGACAATCGTTGTATAACGACTTTCTTTATAAGTATTCTAAAGGTCTTATTCAACCTGCAGATGTTGGAGGAGATGTTAACACTTTTTTGCAGCAAGGTCAAACACAAGAAGAAGCAATTAAATCTGCTTTCTTTGATGCAGCAAACAGACAAGCAGTTTCAATTCAAAGAGACCACTTGCTAGAAAGAAGTGATACACTAAAAGACGGTATTAATCGTGCTAATGTTCCTTTTTATTACGGTTACAGTGTAATTAATAATTCTTCTCGAATGATGATCACTAACGATGAGCTTAATTATCAATCAGATAAGCTAGCTAGATTTTTAGTATCTGGAGGTATGCCTTCTCTGTTTTCTATTTCTACAAAAGGTGGACTGTCAGCAATAGATACTGCAATTAAAGAAGCACGCTCGGGCAAGCCGCTTAAAGGTGAGTCTGGTTTCTTCAGAGTATTAGCAAGATCACTAATCCTAGACGCAGACAAGTTATCTCCTGCAGATCAATTAACTGCTTTAAAAAATGAACTTTCGCAAAAAGATAGTACACTTTTAAAGCTTGCTAGCGAAGTTTATAATTATAGAGAGAAAAATAAAGCGTATACCGATGCTGGAAAGTCAGCACTTCAAAATAATCAGGCTATTCCACAGCCAGAACCGTTTATTCCAAGTGAAGGGCTAGAAAACTTTTTAAGTCAGCATGAAGAAAATGATACATTTTATTTTGCGTTAGATGCTTTGCATGAGTTGGGTGCGTATAATGTTGTTGCTAAACAAGCAAGAGCAAACAATAAACCAATGAAGTTTGCAACAAGAGTTAAAGCAGAAGTAGATGGTAATTCAAATGGCGCTGTTATTCAAGGCTACCAAATGGGAGTTAAGAATATTCTTGAGAGGGGAGGAGTTCTTTTTCAAGGGGAAGGAGATGTCGAAGGAGATCTTCGAGAGCAAGTGTTCAGAATCATGGCTGATAACGACAAGCTAGAAAAAGATGAGTATTGGACAGAGATCTTTAAGGTAATTGGTAATGATCCTCGAAAGATTAAAAAGCTAATGAAAGTTCCAATTATGACTTCTATTTATGGTAAAGACCCTGCGTTTCATCAAGATACTGCAAAGAAATTTATTGATGATAATCCAAAAATGTTTGAAGGTTTGATGGCTAACGGTATTCTTAGCTATGAAGGAACAATTAAACGTCTTGGAGAACATTTAGAGCAAGGCTTACTTGTTGGGCTAGGTGGTGCGCTTGAACATTCAATTCTTGTTAAGCGTGCAGGTCGTATTTTTAACTTTGCAGATGAAATGATGAATATTGTAGGTGCTAACGGATTTGTAGTACAAGCAGGTGGTATCGAATACTTACCTGTAGATCCTCGAATTGCGTTCCCTCAAGGCCAACAGGCATTTGCTCCGTATGGTGACAATACTGCACGAGTTAAATACGGTCAAGCATTAAAAGCAGTACCTAGCGAAAAGTATAGAGGTCGTCAAGTTGCAGATATTCAAGTAACTAAAGCAGTAGCTTCGCCTTCGGCTAAAGCTAAGCGTAGGTATGTAGGAGAGGGTGAATACAGTAATCCTGATCCTGGAAGTAAACTTCGTAATCAGGCTGCAGTTAATTTAACTCAAAACATAGATGCAACGGTAGCTCAACGTACAGTAACTAGAGTTATTGGATCAGGAGCAACTCCGACAACAGTAATGCAAGTGTATGATGCCTTTATGGGTGATGCTAACTCGTTTGATACCCTAGCAAAGACAGCTAATGATGTATTCGAAGAAGTTAATAGCGATGATCCTAAAAAAGGATTTAATATGCTAGAAGCAGAGTATGGTGCATATAAAGACTTAATTAAAGGAATGAAAGAACGCATTGCTAATGCAAAAGCTTCTGGCGATACTTTTAATATTGGTGTTAATGGCAAATATAAAATCTTAAGCGACTTTCTATCAATAGGTCCAAGTGGTAAAGCCAGAATGGGCGCTATTATGAATCGTGATATGCCAGATGGTGATCCTAACGGTTCACCTAAAGAAAAGCGTAGAGCAAAAGCAAAAGATGATGCTATGAAAGCTATTAACAATATCCGAGCAGAAGCAATTAAGTATGGTTACTTTCCTGGAAAAGAAAATGTACCACTTACTGCTGCACAATTTGAAAGCTTGTTCTTTAAAATAGTAAACGCTATGAATGTAGATGCTGAATTTAAAGAAATGATTTCAGAAGTTAATGCTAGACGTAAAGAGATTGCTCAAGAGCGTAAGCGTAAAGAGCAGTACAGCTAAATAAAAATACCCCACAGGGAATCCTATATGGAAACCTTGTGGGGTATTTTATTTTATAGCTTTAAGCCAGCTGCTTTAGCTGCTTTTAGCGCCATGCTTCTTTGTTTATCAGCTTTATGTTTTGCTTCGTTTTCATTTAAGCCTTTTGCAATATAGCCAGCTACATTTTCAGCATGCATCTTATCTAACATTACACGATTAAAGCTTTCAGAGCCAATGATATCGTCTGAAATACCTAGCTCTTTAAAATCAACATCTGTAACTTCGTGACCTAGCTGTGATAGCCAGTTATTATTTTCTGCCATAGTAACCTCCTAACAGAAGAAGTAATTAGAATTGTGTACACCTTTAATATTTAGCGTACCAATAGTAGGCACAATGCCCTGATAGCCCTTTCCGAAAGGAATACTATCATAGAAGTTCTCTGTATCGTAGATTGATACAAATTCTTCTCTTGTTTTAGTCATAAGAGACTCTACGTCTCCTGCATGTGTACTGAACGAATCATGCACAGCACCAAAGTCGCCTTCCCAATTAGCAATAGTAAGAGCCATGTGGCTAGCATCCATACTATGTACAAAGTTAGGGCTTATACCACACATAAAACCACGCCTGTCAGGTATATCAGTTTGTTCTCTGATAACATGTTTAAAGCGTATTTCACCTTCAGGGGTATTGAACCCGTAGCAATCTACTTTTACTGGACGTGTGCGGTAGCACTCGTATACAACTGGGAAGCCCGAAGGGGTCACCCATTCAATACCTCGGCCTCTATCTGTGCCATAGTCTTTGGCCCAATTAATGATCTCTTGATCGGCTAATCGTTGTAAGTACCGCATAGTGTCTAGCGGCCCTGGACAGACTTCTTGAATGGCTCTGATAACCTGATTGCTTAATTCATCACAATCCCATGTGCTTATATTATACTCTTCGGTAAATCCGAATTGGTAACAATCACTGTACATAGACTCAGACATTTTCTTTTGTCCACAACTGTAAGCACGAGTCATAGCACCCCGTTTAGCAATGCCCTTACGGATATGCTTCATAGGCATTTGGCGTTCTTCAAACCACTCAGGCATACGTTGCGTAAGCCGCTTAGCTACCTGTACATAAAAGTCATTTTGTATTTCGGTAGGAACAAGACCGACTAACAGCCCTGTCTTATCATCTTTAGACATAGCACCTAGGTGTTGCCATCCGTTGTTAGCGCCATCAATTGGGATGGGTAACTGAGTATAAAAGTCTCCTTCAGCTTTAGAGTACTTATACCATTCAATACAACAAGCTAGAAAAGAAATGGGCTTTTCAGCTTCATCAGCAAAGATTTTCATTTCACCTAGTTCAAGTATGTCGTTAATATTTTGCTGTGTCCACATAGCTCTATCTTCAAGAGTCATTTTATCTACTGAGATAGTATCGAGTTCTTCTTGCTCAAGTACACTACGGTAATCGGTAGTTACCCAATCGGGTATCTCATCTATGCCGTAAGATTGATTGTAAGAACAAGCTGTATGAACACCAAGCCAAAAGCTAGCATTGGCATCAAACAATTTACCTTTAGCAAACAACAGTTGACCTCTTGCAATATCAGAGCCTTGAAAGTTAAAGAAGGGTTCTGAGTAATACAATCGACCACGATAATCTGCATCGAGATAAAAGCTAAACTCTTTATGCAGCCACTTCGCTGCGATAGCCATTACTTCTTTTACTTCTCTATTCTTAGAGGCTTGACGTTGGTAAAGCTTTTCGTTTTCTTTATCATCATCACCAGTAAACTTATCTGACTTAATAAAGTTATCCCAATGCTTTAGTATAGCTTCGTGTATATCAGGGTTAACTAGCCAACGAGTTGATTGTAGCTTGTCGATTGCTTTAACAAACAAAGCATCCTTGTGTTTAATAAATCTATACTCTTTAGATTTATCCCAAGTTTTAATTACACTACGTCCATTAGCTTGGATTAAACTAGTAATAGGTTCAATTGGTGTATCGCTAATACAAACAGTTCTACCTGCAATAGCTTCCATATCGCCCCATTTGTCGGTGGCATGGATAGTTACTGGCTTACGGCTCTTCATATGGCCTACTTGTATAGTAAGATAGCCACACATAACAAAACCTTCGATGACAAGATCGCCTACGCGAACATGGTCTCTAAAGTTTACATTAGTACTATCCCACCCTTCAACAATATATTTACCTATTGCCATTGAAGCTTGTGTAATAGCAGTTTCACCTTCAGTTTTACTACGCTTAAAGCAACGTTGTATTGTTTTCCTTGCGTACGTAATCATATCTTCGATTAGGAAATCTAACATATCAACACCATCGGTGTCAATCATACGCATTAATTGTAAGTTACGTCTTGGCTTGACACCTAAGTCTTCACCACGAATTTTATTTAGGAGATAGTCCTTCACATCTTCCATCTGTTTCTCTTTTCCAAACATCTACGCCCCAAGTCGGGGCAGGTGGGTTGTTAAGTGTATATGTGTCACACGTTAACGGATCATAGTTAGATTTAATTCCGACTAAAATCTCATAGTTTTCGACAGGAAACATTTGTCGAACTTCATCTAATTGCTCAGGCTCACACTGAACCCAAGCAACTAGGTTAGGTATTTTATTATCTAATCTGTAATGGATTTGCATAATCGTATCATGCCCTTTTCTTTAAGGAGTGTATATGATTCAAGATACTTATCGTTTGCTTGTTCAATGACAACCTCGCTGATCCCAGATTGCAAGATAAGTTTAGTACATTCCATACAAGGCGCGAGCGTAGTGTACAATGTGGAAGCAGATCCGTTGCCTCCAGTACGAGCAAGCTTAGTGATAGCATTAGCTTCAGCGTGTATAACATAAGGTAGTGTAGCCCCAGTACTAGGGTGCTTACACTCATTAGGAAACCCCGAAGGAGTTCCATTCCAACCCATCGAAATAATATTTCCATCTTTGACAATTATAGCTCCAACTTTAGTATCTGTATCATATGACATTTGACTTACGCGTTTAGCGATATCCATATACATATCATCGTAACGCGCTTGTTTTATTGAGTTCATTGTAATCTCCTATCGACCTTGTCCTCGATATTTCTTACGGGTTTTATACTTCTTTCCTGTAAAGGTAGTACGCTTTCTAGCCTTTAGCTGGAAATACATTGTATCATTATTTACTCTTTTTGCCATTATTCATAAGCCTGTTCTAGTTGTTTCTCTAGTAATTCTATTTTATTAGCACGCATTATAGCTTGACTGCGGTACTTGTTACGTTCAACAGTAAGACTCGCGTTAGCCTCTTTGACCAACGCAAGCTCTTGTTGTAGTAAACCTATTTGATTGTATAAAGCTGTTTCACTCATTACATTACCTCAAAGTCAATACTGGTTTCATCGTGATACTTTAATCTCGTAGTATCGTGATCATACTTGGCATGTCCTGCAGGTCCAGTCTTTCCTGAGAAGCGTGACTTAAGGACAACGAAGTTAATAGTATTTCTGACTTCATCATCTTCATTAGCCATGTCTCTGGCAAAACCAATAATGTCAAATGATATTTGTTTAATAGAGCCTGAGCCTTTAATATCATCCATACTAGGAAGCTTACCTTGCTCAAAGGTTGCTCCACCCCCTTGTACTTTTCTAAGGTGAGAAATAACTCCAAGCCATATATTATGTTTCTTAGTAATCTTAAGTAGATCTGACATGACTTTGTCAATAGCTTCATTACCAGTGTACCCTTCAGCACCTTCAGATACTGCAATTGTAATGTGATCCAGAATAAGATATTTACAGCCCATAAGAGCCATATACTCAATCTTATCAATAAGAGACTCATCACCAACAGAGCCTTGATGATCCAATAGTACAAGGCGTTCATTACCGAATACAGCACGAGATGCCTCCTCTTGTTCTTCAAGAGATACATCGTACTCTTGTAGGTTACGTTCAAGTTTCATTTGAATAAACTTTTCTGCGGTATCACCAACAGATTCTTCAAGTGAAATCATACCGATTTTATCATCAGACTTATCAAGCAAGTCTAAAACAATCTCTTTAATAACAGTTGACTTACCACTACCAGTACCTGAAGTGAACAAAGTAATTTCACCGAAGCGCATACCTTTAGTCTTCTCATTAATCCCTGTTAAGCAAGCAGGATATGGTACAGACTCTGTAGAACGCCTAGCTAAGTATTGTTCCCATACAGGGTCATGTCCTACTACGATACCAGCAGGACTAAAGGATTGTGCATCCCAGATAGCACGCATAACGCCTTGATAGCCTGATGCCTTGTAGAGTTCACAAGGGTCTTTAGCTGTTGTCGTAGCAATCTTAACCTTATCAATACCGATAATATTAGCGGCTTCTTTTATAGCTTTCTTTCCTGCTGCATCATTGTCAAAGAACAATACGACTTCTTCAAATGACCTAACCCATTCTCTTGCTTGCAACAAACTCTTGAGGTTACTAGCTGAGGCAATACTAATCGCAGGATAAATCTTATTATAATGCTCCAGAGAGGCTTGTGCAACGGACATTGCATCAAATTCACCTTCCGTGATGACGAGGCGTTTGCCTCCCATTCCAAAGCTTTGACAACCAAAAGGCCAGACATCTTTAAAGTCTCCTACAGTTTTAAATTGTTTAGGTAATGTTCTTACCTTATAAGCAACTAGTTCAGTGCCTTTATAGTAAGGATAGTTATAAGCAGTGATATTACGTTCACTGTCATATGTAGCACGAACACCATAATGTTCTGCAATAGTTTTAGTAATGCCTCGTTCTTGACAACCACGATGGTCACCCAGTTGAGACTCAAATAATTCTAAACTTGTAACTTGAGGTGCTGCAACAGCCATATCCTCTTCCTCTTCTACATTCTTTTCATAATGATTACAAACAAAACAATACCCATGACCATCATCATACATAGCAAAGCCATCTGATGAGGGACAAGCAGGGCATTTTGTTTTACCTATTTCTTTACTCTCCGTATAGTCGCTCTTCTTTGGCATAACGATTATTCCTCTTCCGTTGCCTTGTTTTGCTTGACTTATTAACGTTCCTATGACGTTGTTCTTTATCAGATAAATATTCAGCTAAGTATTCGTCATACTCAGTAATATCAGGCTCGGCTTTCTGACCATTAATAACCTGCTGATTTGGTATCTTATTATACATTGGATTTCGCATTGTATTCCTCAATAAACGATTTAGTCAACATCCATTTCTCACTGCCAAGTGTTTTATTATAATAAACTTTCTCTCCGTTCTCATCTAACTTAGTAAGAACATTAAGGTCTATCTGCCATTTAATTTCTAAATAATTAAGCGAAGACTTGTCAGGTGCTTCAGCCATAATAAGATAATCAAATGCTTCAGGGTTGTCTGAAACTTTCTGTGAAGTATCTACACCAGATGAACCATAAGTCTTCCAGTTAGATTGTCTTACACGCTTACCTTTACTGTAGTTCCAATATGATTTCTTACCTACATATTTCTTTCCAGTAGACTTTTCAGTAATCATGTAGACAAAGCCTTCATTTTCATATGGATTAATGTCAGTCATATTGGGAATTAACTCCCATTGACCATGCGGCTTTGCATCTGCCCCTGTAGCTTTCCATGCTTTCTGATCGAATGCTACACATACAGTGCCTCCACGGGGATTTACCCATACCGTTAAGTCACCTTCCCAGCCTTTCTTTAGCTTGAGTTTAGTTCTGAGGTTAGACTTACACCTAATCTCTCCGTGTTCCTCAGTAGTAATGCCGACCCAACCTCCTGAGTCAACAGTACTTACCTCCGTTATGATAACATCTTCATAACGTTGGTGGTCTTGTATATTGCTAGTCATATTATACCTCAAAGAAATCAGTTGGATTACGCAAGATATGAATACCGTTTGCTGTTTCCAGTAACTTCTCTTTCCAATTTACTATGCCGTATTTAGCTCTGTAAGCAGCAATAACACGCTTCTTACGCCTATTCATTGGTACACCTTTAAGCATTGCTTCTGCTTTCTTAGGGCCAATCTTAGGTAGTCCAGGCAGGTTATCTGTTGGATCACCCTTAAGCATTTGAGTCCAGTAAAGAAGGTCTGCGGTATCAATATCGATTTCATAGAATTCTTCTTTCTTAGGATTGAAATGCTTTCCTGGAATACAATCAAGGTCTTTATCGATATGCACTACCGTAAAGTCTTGATTAAGACCAGCACACTCAGTTGCCTTGATACGCACCATATCGTCAGCTTCCATACCATCTGAGGGTATAGCAAGCCCTTTATCGATAATTAGTTGTATTAGTGGTCTAAAGAACTTAGCCTTTTCAGGTGGGTCTTTGCGATTAGACTTATACTGTGGGCATAAGTTATAACGAAAGTTATCTTTACCAGCACAATAAATAATCCTTTCATCAGCCCATACAGGCTCAATCCAGTATTTATTCAATATGTTTTGATAGTTTTCAAATGCAGCATCAAGATCTGGTTGATCCCAAGCTGACTGATAGATACAACTATCAGCATCAATAATAGCAATCATAACGTATCCTTTCTAGTGTACGTCTGCGTAACAGTTACCAATGACACCATCGCCATCCATACACTGTACATTGAATTGTTTAGGTGCTTCTCTAAATGACTCTACACAGATCTCTTTAACTCGTTCTGCGTCAGACTCTTTAGCTACCCATGCCATCTCATCGTGATAGAAGATAACAGGGTAAGCATCTAACTGTTCTTCTTTAATCTTATCCATTGCATAACCAATAGCTGCTTTACAAGTAATGGCTTCAGCACTTTGTAGAAGATAGTTGAGCGACTGGTGGGCCGATCCAACGTAAACCCTTCTACCATCCAATCCAGGAATGAATGCATCACCGTATCCGTTCTTTGTTTGTTGAAAGATATGGTCAAGCTTAGCCTTAATCTTTCCTAGTCCAGGAATTGCCGATTGGTATTTTTGTTTGCTGGCATTGCCAACTTTATCATCAGGCTTACCAGTGAGAATAGTGCCAAGCTTGCGGCCACCACCGCCAAATAGATAGGCATAAAGCCAACGCTTAGCGTCACCACGACTACTCCCAAGAATACTTGCGTTATAAGAATGAATGTCTCCATCTGTAACTTCCTTTGTAAACTTATCATCACCAATATAGTGACATAAGGCTCTCATCTGATTACCAGCAGAGTCAGCACCGACTACTTTATATCCGTCTTCACAGATAAATAGACTGCGCATCTCTTTACCCCATGCTGCATCTACACTAGGTAAGTTAGTAATTACTTCGTGTCTTGCTCTGAATGTAGGCGTACCGATAACCCACATTCTTCCATGTAGCCTATTTCCCTTAACCTCTTTAAGCCAGCCTTCGAGAATAGACCTTCTCGATCTTGTTGTGTAGTATCTGTCGATATCTTGTCCGACTTTTCCGAGCAGTTCGAGGCTTGTTGTTGTGAGCTTTGGACTCGTCTTGTGGAACTCATAGCCAACCTTTTTGTAATTCCAATCATCGGGTTTCCATCCTATAGTATAAAGATATTCTTTAACTTCTTCCATGTTACCAAGTGTAACTTGTGTAGTGTAACTGCGTTGGAACTCTTTCTTTGGATCCCAGTCATCTACTTCAGGTTCATACCCAAGATACTCAGTCAGAAGCCTACGTGTAACAGCAGTAAAGTCACCTTTCTTAGTGTACTTAGCTAACTTAGGTTGCTTGTCTACCATAATAGTCATCTCAGGTAGTTGAGGGTGTATCCGAGATTCAATTGCTTCAATCTCGTTAGTCATTTCTTCGTGCAGCTTGTTGGCTGCATTAATATCAAACAACCAGCCCTTCATTCTTACTCTGGCTTCGAATATTGCAGCATCATGTTCTGCTCGTAAACCTTTAGATATCAATGGTTTAGTTGTTGACTGTTCTTTGAATTCTTTCATTAAGATTTCGTAGACTTTAGTATTAAGCTCGACGTCTCTTACACAGTAGAGAAGCATCTCCTCTGAGAATTCAGACCAATCACTGAACTCAAACTTGCTGTAGTTAAAGTGTTCACCCCAACCGCCTAGTCCGTGTTTGTGTGGTCTCTTGTACTTAAGAACTTGACTCATAATCCATGTATCATAAATACGTTTGTCATATAAATCAACTCCATACAACTTATTTAATACAGCGAGATCATAGCCAATGATGTTATGACCTATTAGTGCATCTGCATTAGCCAAGAAGCTTAAGCCAAGCTCGATGTCATCAGGCTTCCACTTATAAATCTTTTTGGTATCAACATCTTGCGCTACAATACACCATATGCGTGTGGCATCGATACCGTCAGTCTCTATGTCGAATACTAGCTTCATCTTCGTCCTTTCCGTTGTCACATCTTGGACAACTAATTTCGTCTGAGAGAAAGTCTAATGCCCCCTCATAATAGGTCGTGTTACAAACAGAGCATACTTTAGTATCCCTTAACCTGTTCATAAAGCTCTTTTTTGTGACTCTTGAGCCACTCTTTTGCTTCATCTGAGATTTCTCCATCTTTGACTTCTTTGTACCCAAGATACGCTGTAGCCAAGTGATTGCAGTTGGGGTATCCACAGAACTCATCTCCTATTTTATGTTGATTACAAACCCTACCAAGCGAGTCTTTGTTGTTACACTTCACTATCGTCATCATATTCTACCATGGCTATCACTATTTCTCTACCATCAATCTGACAAGATACCCATGCACAACCGAACATGAGTACCTTGAAAGGTGTTGCTAGAAATGCTAAAATATTATTCGTATACCTCATAATAAACATCTCCGTTATCTCTAATCTTGGTGTCTTCGTAATCAGCTACAAACCGTCTATAGAATTCTAGCTGTGCGCCTGTTAATGCGCCCATTACGTCATTACATTGTTGATAGTTTAAACCGCTATGCTTAATATAATGGTGAATAACTAATGCAATTAAGTATTGTATTTCACCTGCTGTTTCAGGTGGATTAGTCTCTAAAGCATCATCAATCCACATAAAGCTGTTACGGTCTTCCTGTTTAATGTAAGGCATTGTTATTCCTTTCTAGAGTTCGCTTGCGTCATCATTCCAAGTTGGTTTAGAACAGGTTTCTGTTAATAGACTAATATTATCTACATGAATATCACCATGCAGGTTATAGCTAATATTGCCCCAAGTGTTTTTAGATAATGAGATATCCATAACGCCTGACTCGGCAAGCTTTACAAATGCACTTGCTGCAGCATCAACATCTTTTGTGTGTGTATCAAAACGTACTTTCATTTTATTCTCCTCAGTCAAAGTAATAGGTGCAAGCATCAAGACAGTCTTCAAGTGTATTGTGCTTTTCAGTGTAAATGCTCTCATAGAACGGGTGTATGAGGTCATTTGGTAATGCCCATAAGATAATAATCTTATTTTTCATGTGAGCAAACATAAGTTCCATAGCAGTACCCGTGCCACGACCACTCATTCTACGAACATCAGCAAGTATAACTGTACTGTTAGCTATATCTTGCATGTCCATTTTAAAGATGCGTCTGCATACCGATTGTACTGGAACACCTTTCTGTTCTAATGTTAACTCATCGTGGAACGCAACCCGTCTAGTTGGATCTAGGTATTGTATACCTGCTTCATCCAAAGTATTCGATGCCTGAGTCCTCCATCCCGTCATCCATTCTTCTGTGCAGTCTTCCATTGGACCTGCTAGGTAAACGTAATTCTTCATGCTCTTTCCTTTCATGTTCTATTACGTATAGTTTTAACTGTTCAATTTGTTTGACACAAGCTACGTAATGCTGGTGTCCTATTTTACCTCTCATGTGCATTTCAGACCAATAGTCTGCGCACTCATTCAGGGCTGTTATCGTTGGCTGTAAGCTCTCTCTTAATGTCTTTAATCGCATCTTGTAGTGCCTCACGAAGATCTGATGTAATACCCATATTACCATCCTCATCAATGATAATATTTTCTTCTACCATATTATCGAAACAAACACCAGAGAATTGTAGAAATAGAAAGAGATAGGCTAGCTCATCGTCTATCAACTCTTTCAGAGATAACCCATCTATTACTTCCCAGAGGCTAACGATCCCTGCTTCCAGCAATCGTTGCTCCTCATCCTCAAGGCTTACTTCGACTTTATGTTTAGGTTTAAAGTCGATGACATCACCCATTAAAAGTCTACCTGCTCTTCAGTTTCTGATTCACCTTCAATGATATCAAAGTCTGTACCTGTGTTTGGTGTGTACTCTTTGAGTTCTGTGATTTGTACTTTAGACAAGATGCTTGCCACACCTTTACGGCCACCTACATCATACGGATACTGGAATAGCATTACATTACCGATACTACCATTACCTACCTTGTTTCCGTCCATGCTTTTCTTAGCACCGTCTAGTACTTCAGGCGCATCATTAGGCTCACCATCTTTCTTAAGTGCTTTACGCTTGACGTTTGTTTTGTAGAATACACCGTCATCATCTTCTTCTGTCTTGACATTGAGATAAAAGTCTTCCTTCCATTTCTTTGCTTCGTTCTTATCACGAGTACGCATTTGCAGTTCCCACTGTAGTGTACCGAAAGGCTCTACAGGCTTTACCAGCTTAGCCCAGTGAAGTTCTGCATTACGAATAATCTCAGTTCGCTTTTCATTAATCATCTTTATATTCCTCTAGTTTGATTTCATTGTTGCATGAGTAGCAGTATAACCTCCCAAGCTCTCTTAAAGCTTGAGAGACGTATTGTTTGTTTCTACAGTGTATACAGGTTATTTCCCTTCCTGTAGATGTTTTATCAGATATGTTAGATACCATTCAACCTTCTGTAACTCCTGTAGCTTAGAGTCTTTCTTACCGTATCGCATAAGATACTTGTAGATTTGACCCATTAAGTGTGCTTCAACACCATCAAAGTCGTCTAGCATATAGACCATCATGTCCATATACTCGTATCCAGGCACTATCTCTTTGTAGTGCTTGGGACTAATTGCGTTATTATTGCTCATCGAGTTTCTTTCTGTGGAATTCTAGGGTTTCTTCTTCAATGCTTCGCTTAAGCACCGCTATAAAGCCTTCTTCAATTAAAGCTTTATTCATTTCAGGTGACAATGAAATGTTTATTAATGCTCCACCGTCATCTGTATCCTCATATTTAAGTATCTCTACGTGTTCTTCCATTTCTAAACCTATGCTTAAAGAATATGATTAAGTTAAGGAACGTATTAGTAGTCACCATAAGAAGCAACCACCAATGCGACCATATATTTGCTAGTTCCATTACTTTATCTCATATGCTTCCATTATTTCTTCATTTCTCAGGTCAATCTCTTGTTCATTTGTATATGACCCTTCCCAGAAGTTATCATATGCATCTTGTTCAGTTTCACCTTCAACTTCATACTGAGTAACAAGCTCGGTTGTCGTTGTAATATACCATCTCTTCATTTTGCTTCCTTTATTTCCACCATTTCTTCATCGCTATAAATATCTTTCTTACTGGAAGACCAACCTTCCCAGAAATTATCTGTAGCTTCTAGCTCTGTTTCACCTTCAACAGTATACTCTGTAATAACCTTTGTTGTTGTTGTTACAATCCATGTTTTACTCATTCCATTTCCTCTGCATCTACTACATTAACTTCTATTGAAGTTTCTCCATAAGGTTCAGTAGTAATTTCTCCATCGTAGTACTTCCTATACGCCTCGTAGTCACTTTCAGCCTCTACTTGTACGTAGTAAGCTGTATGTTCACTGACTAATAGCTGATAAGTGGGCATTTAATAGTTCCTTTCCTATTACCTCTGCAAGACTTCTGTCAGCATCACCTAGCTCACTGCTTAACTCATCTGCTTTATCATGGGTAGACCCAATGAACTCTTCAAAGAACTCAGTGTCCTCTATTGAGGACACAAGAGTGAATATGTCCATGGCCTTTAGGTATGCTGCTTCTACTCTGAGATAGTCTCTTATTCTTTTATCTTCTACCTCATTCTTGAAGAACGTATCCCAGTTAATATAGTTTCTTTGTACGTGACTAAAGTATTTCTCTCTCAGTTCATCATAGGTCATATTACTTCCACTTTCTGACTGTGTCTCTGAAGTCTTCTATCATACGGTACGCTGTAGGTTCTGCACCAGTTAACCTCAAGATTCTATCTCTGTGTAACTCATAGTGCTTACTGCTTGACGTATAGTCTAGTGTGTCATTGGTCATTGGACTAGGGTTCTTTACAAAGAGAGTAACTCGTTTACGCAGAGGACTAAAAGTCCAGATGGCACTCTTAGTCTCATAAGCCACTCCTCCCTCGTTAGTAATCCTCTTTACTTCTTCATAGGTTCTGATCATGTAATTGGCTTGGTCATTGTTAAGTACTTTACGCATTGTCTAGTTCCTTTGCTGCTTCTAATAGTTCATCGAATTCATAACTGGTAGGCCATGCTCTGTCTGCTAGGTAGCCTTGTTCATTCAGGACTATGATGGCTGTCCTCAAGTGTTCTTCTAGTAATGACGAGTCACGACTAGCCTCTACGCTTTCTTCTATTACTTCTGCTCTTACTAGTGCCTCTCTGATAGCTTGAGGCGTATCTTCTAGTATCCTATCGTACTCCTCCCAGTTTTCCTCGTGTATAGCCTGAGTGATACTGTTGAAGTAGAAGTGGTACATTCCAGGGATTCTTTTAGACATTGTTTGTTCTTTCTTTCTGTTGGACGTTACTAAAGGGATACCTTAAAGGGATACCTTAAGGATATACCCTTTCCCCCTATAAGGGTGTGTTTTAAGCGTTACATGGGTTCTCCCCAGAACACTAGGTAGTTTCTTTGAGCCTGAACGACATGAGTATCAAACCTACCCTCTTTTCTCATTTTCTTTGATAACTCACTGCATTGGTCAAGGCCATGCCGAGTGTCTGCTTTGTCTCTTGCAAAGTATAGTATCATTAGTGTACCTCTAAGTTAGTGTCAGTGTCGTATGGTCCATTGTGTAAAGCGTCATCTTCGTAGTTCACCTCAAGTGTTATGTAGACTGCGCCATCGCGTACTTCTAGTGGACACTCTGTGCGATCCCCTTCGATCCAGACGAACAGGGAGTCTCCTAGTGTAGCTGCAAACTTGACTACGTCAGGGTCTGTGTCATGACATAGAATGATCTCATCATAAGACCAGTCATAGGCATACCAGTGAGCGTTATCGAGTGTATTGCTTTTGAATTCGATATCGTAGTTAGATGAATAGTAGTTACAAATATAGCAATTGATTTCTAGTGACATTGTAGTGTTCCTTTTAAGTGATAATTGGAATTAGAATTAACGGGACAAGGACAGCGACAACAAGCGCCACCCACCAACGAAAACTTGGTAACATATAAAACTCCTTTTAGTGGTTACGATTAGCGGTTATGATACCTCTTTTTGAAAATAAGGTAGCCCTTTCGGGCTAGCCTTTTATTTGTGGAATATACTAGTGTAGTACCAAGCTACTATTAAATATACGCATAGGAAGAATAGTGCTATGCCCACTATTAGAAGTCTTGTGCTGGTGCTGCGTCAGCGCCTTCTCCTACTACTAAGTCAAAGTCAACACTTGCTTCAGGGTTGTAAGCTACAAGGTCAGTTACTTGCACAGCAATTAGAATAGTTTTACGACCACTGCGACCGCCTGTAGACCAATCATATGAGTATACAATCAAGTTACCTGTAGAGCCATTACCGATAGGGTCAGTAATAGGTGCTTTTTCATTGTTGACTACACGAATACTATTACTTTGGCCTTTATTATTTACAGCAGGGCGGTTAATGTTTAGTGCAAAGTTACCATTAGGAAGCTGTCTTACTTTACCGAATGGTGTCATTTCATCAATACGATCTTTACTGAATTCAATTTGAATATCGAATTGTTCTTTACCGAATGGATTCATTTCAGCTTTGTATACTTTAGCATAGTTGAGTTTAACGTTACGAATAATTGAAGTTTGCTTAGTCATTGGGTGTTCCTTTCAAGAACGTTAATTGTGCAACATTGCACTAGGACATGATTGTCCTTTAGACTACACCCGTTAAGATGTAGTCAGAAGGCTAATCACTTTCCTGGTCATATTCAGTGTCAGTTTCTCCTTCTAGTAACCAAGCATCAACACTATTTCCAGATACAGTAAAATGTGTTGCTTCTTGACTAATGTTGTATAAGTTACAATCGTTAATATGCATTCCTTTTGCAGTTCTAAATTTGCTTACAGGATTATCAAAGATAGTTTCGTGTGTTAACAGTCCATGTATGTCGTGACCACTAGAAATCATACAATCAGCTATCTCAAAAACACCGCCTAATCCTATATCATCATTCTTAACTTCTACTTCATAATCACGTTCAAATACATGGCGTACAGTAATAATCTTTTTAACGGTCATTTCAAATCTCCTTATACCGTAAATAGGACTTAAGTGTCTTCTAATACACACCATTACTGATGTGCATAGGAGGCTACTTCCACACTCTTAATTCGTCAGCAACATCTATTTCATCTATCCAATTAATTTGTTTTGATTCGTCTTGGTATTCTAACCATATATCATCGATTATTTTATTAGCAGGGTGACTTTTGTTCATAAGAGCGTACTCAAACTCCTTGAGATTTCTTTTTGAACCTGTAAAAGTAAATCCTAACTCAACTTCATCAAAACAAGATACTCGACAATCAGTAGTTTGAATGTCAAATATATTGCAAATTGTAGTTATTACTCTGTCTATGTATTTTTCGTGTATATAATCACTTTCATCACAAAATACATAACCCCATCCATACTGTACAACACTCAGTATATAGGTTTCTTCAGTAACCCTATCGATATCAGTATGACCTGTAAACATTTAAAACTCCTTTTAGTTAATACAAAGTGTCCTTTAGAATACACCTCGAAAGGTGTACTCAGAAGGTAACTTAGAATCCGATATCGATTTGTTCAGAGACATCTCGTTGACCCTGCCAATTCCGTGGTATGAAGGTGTATTGAGGGAATCTACCGAGTATCTTATCTAGATAGATGTAGTTCCAACCATGTGTTTCATTTAGCTCATGTATGATTCGGTTGTTATAGCTTTGAGCATACATGTGGCAACAATTGATATCACCGTCTTTATCCATCCAGATACGAGACAGACTTATTGGGAAGTCTTTGATTACTTCAAGTGCATCTATATTGGTTTGTATGAGCTGTACTTTTGTGTATTCAGTACTTTTGGCTCTGGGTGAGAGCTTACTAGCATTATATTCGTGTACAGAGTGAAGTAACGGATTATTGTTTACACCGTAACCGCCTTGACTGTAATCTTGTGAGACTTTATCACACTCAGTATCAAGCATAGCTGTAACGTGAGTTTTGAATTCTTTTGGAACTGAGAAGAATATATCGATATCTCGACAGCCCCATCCATGATGCCAGTCACGAGGTGCGCCTCCAGCTACGTAGGCTTGAGAGCCTTGTGGAAGTTTATTTAGCAATAGATTAAGATGTTTCTTAGCTACAGCTTTTTGTGCTTTAGGAAACATACCAGTTGACAGTGTTGTTTTCAGTTGAATCGAAAGCATATTAGGCTCCTGTTGTTTTGCGTGATTGTTTGATTTCTTCTTGAGCATACCATTCTTCAAGTATTTCTTTTGAGGCTGGTGATTCACCTGGACCAGCGGTTTCTTCGAGATACTCTATATAGCCTTGGCGGTACTTTTCCTCGACTTCACCGATGTATATATTATGGGTGATTGCATCTTCATATATACGATATTGACGATCTTGTAGCTCTACTAGAGCAGTTTGTACAAGTTCTTCAATTTGACGGTTAGACATATCGGTTATATCGATATTCATTTGGCGAACTCCTTCATCCAACATTTAGCACATAGCCAATAGAATTTAAAGTTAGTTGTAACAGCAACTTCATCACATCTATTACAAAGCTTTACCATGATTACTTTCC
>Ga0209138_1000941_pt1 | contig 26254 bp, 28 predicted proteins | sample SaaInl3SG_22_DNA_FD_184645 | JGI IMG/M metagenome (GOLD analysis project Ga0209138, IMG submission 184645) | Marine microbial communities from expanding oxygen minimum zones in the Saanich Inlet - ESP_153SG_22_DNA (SPAdes) (version 2) | ecosystem: Environmental > Aquatic > Marine > Intertidal...
ACGCAGGAACACCAAAAGCCTGAGCCATCACAACACTTGCGGTTTTATGGCCTACGGCCGGTAGGGCTTCTAGAGCCTCAAAACTTTGTGGAACTTCTCCATTGTGTTTTTCAATCAATATTTTAGATAATCCATATATGCCTTTACTTTTCATTGGAGATAAACCACAAGGACGAATGATACTTTTGATGTCTTTTACATTCATTTTAATCATATCGTAAGGGTTGTCAGCTTTGGCGAAAAGAATAGGGGTGATTTGATTCACACGAACATCCGTACATTGGGCAGAAAGTAGTACCGCAATAAGTAATGTGTATGGGTCTTTGTGGTCTAGTGGCACCGGAATTTCGGGGTACAAATTATTTAAGGTTTTTATAACAAAATTTACCTTTTCTTTTTTTGTCATTCGATTATATTTGTTGTTTCAAAGATACTAAATATGACTACATTACAAATTGGCGACAAGGCCCCTGATTTTCAAAGTATTAACCAAGACGGAAACTCCGTTAGCTTATCTGATTTTAAAGGTCAAAAGCTAGTGTTGTTTTTCTATCCAAAAGCAAGTACACCAGGCTGTACATTAGAAGCTTGTAATTTGAGTGATAATTATAGTCGTTTTGTAGCACAAGGTTATGATGTCCTAGGGGTGAGTGCCGATAGTCCAAAACGTCAATCTAACTTTAAAAATAAATATGATTTCTCTTATGATTTATTAGCTGACGAGGATAAATCTGTTATCAATGCATACGGCGTTTGGGGTCCAAAGAAGTTTATGGGACGTGAATATGATGGCATTCATCGCATCACTTTTATAATTGATGAAAAAGGAGTTATTGAAGATATTATAACGAAAGTAAAAACTAAAGAGCACACCGCTCAAATCTTGAAATAGTTCAAAAGTTTAAGGTGTTTCAACTTCTTTTTCTGAATATCCAAAAAGCTTTTGTTCCTTAATCATATTTGAAACAACGGTAGGAAGTAAAGGTTCCCAACCTTCTTCTCTAGCGCTAATCATTTTGAGTACTTTTCTTGAAAAAATATCTAAAATTTCTGGTTTGTAATTTTCGATATCTAAAAGTTTTCCTGTGTATTTAAAAAATTTGTAGAGTTCTTTCATTCGTGGGTGTACTTTCAGGTTGTCACTAGTAACAAGTGTGCCGTCTTCTTTTAGCATAGGATACAGATAAACTTTGAGATCTTTATGGAAAAGTTTACCGAAAGCTTCCAAAATCCCACCACTTAAATGGCGATAGTATTTTTCATCAAAAATATCCACAAGATTGTTTACACCCATAGAAAGAACCATTCGTTTTTTTGAATATTGATTAAAATACTCAACAAGCTTGTAATATTCTTGAAAATTTGAAATCAGAACCGTTTGCCCCAATGAACAAAGCAGTCTTGCGCGATCCATAAAATCTTGTTCATCAATTTCACCTCCAGATGCTCTTAAATTGGATAAGGTGATCTCAAAAACAACTTGTGTTTTTTCGGGGTCTACTTTATTTTCTTTTTTAAACATTTCAAAAGAGTTTTCATACATGTCTACATTTACCCGTGTTACAGGTCTGAAACTCCCTCTAAAAGCTAAAATATTTTTCTTGTATAGCACTCGTGCTGGTAAAACGTTGTTGCCATCTGGGGCAAACATCACAGCATCTGTCATTCCATTTTTTACCAATTGTAAACTCATCAATCGGTTGTCGACTTCACTGAAAAGTGGTCCTGAGAAGTTTATAGTGTCAATTTCAATTTGATCTTTATCTAAATGATCATAGAGATATCGTAATAGCTTTTTTGGTTGATTGTGCTTATAAAAGGCACCGTAAATAAGATTTGTTCCTAATTTCCCTAAAGTTTCTTGTTGCAGACGTGCATCATTTTCTTTGAATCTTACATGCAAAATAATTTCGTTGTAGTCTTCATTTGGATCAATTTGATATTTTATACCAACCCATCCATGGCCTTTAAAACGTTTTGCAAAATCGATAGTAGTAACCGTATTGGCATAACTAAAAAACATTTTGTTTGGATTGCCTTCTCTTGATATTCGATTTTCTATAAGTCCAACTTCGTGGGTAAGCATCTTACGCAGTCTATTTTCTGTAACATACCTTCGGTCGTCTTCAATACCATATATAGCATCACTAAACGATTTGTCATAGGCTGACATAGCTTTTGCTATGGTTCCTGAAGCACCACCTGCCCGGAAAAAATGTCGAACTGTTTCTTGGCCAGCACCAATTTCAGCAAAGGTTCCATAAATGTTTTCATTGAGGTTTATTCGTAAAGCTTTAGCTTTTAGAGACGGTACGCTTTCAATTTTTGCATCACCTTTTAAAGTTATTTCCATCTTTACATTGTGTAGTTGTGAGTATTACAAAGGTAGGGTTTTAGTCAAAGTGACAAAAAAAAATACTCTATTTTTGCAAAAAAAAATAGAGTATTGAAAGTTACTTTCTTAGGTACTGGAACATCACAGGGGATTCCTATAATTGGAAGCGATCATCCTGTATGTTTTAGTAGTAATAAAAAAGATAAACGATTGCGAGTTTCTGTTCTGTTAGAATGGAAAGATTTTACGATTTTAATTGATTGTGGCCCAGATTTCCGACAACAAATATTGCGGACGTGTTGTGTTAAAATTGATGCTGTATTATTTACGCATGAACATAGTGACCATACTGCAGGATTAGATGATTTGCGTCCTTTTTATTTTCGCCAAGGTAATATCCCGATTTATGCTCACAAGCGAGTACTTAAGGCTTTAAAAAAGCGTTTTGAATATATTTTTCAAAAAAAAAATAAATATCCTGGAGTTCTGACCTTAGAAACTCATGCTATTGAAAATCAGTCATTTTTTATTAATAATAAAAAAATAACACCCATAGAGGTCTACCACCACAAACTTTCAGTTTTTGGTTTTAGGGTAGATAATTTTGCTTATATCACCGATGCAAAAACCATTGCAGAAAAGGAACTTGAAAAACTAAAAAACCTTGATGTATTAGTAATTAATGCCTTGAGAATAGAACCTCATCTGTCGCATCTTAATTTACAAGAAGCTCTTGCTTTAATCAATAAAATTCGTCCAAAAAAAGCATATCTTACCCATATTAGTCATCATTTGGGTTTTCATGACGAAGTCCAAAAAACATTGCCAAAATCTATTTTTTTGGCTTACGATCAATTAGAAATTACTGTATAAAATGAAATCTAAATTCCTTACATACGCGCTGCTTTTTGCCCTTTTAGTCATTGTTTTTCAATATGCTAATTCGAAGCGTATTATTGATAAATATGAAAAAGATATTAAAACGTATCAATCTAAAATTGAACAACTAGAAACGAAAAATTTTGAGCTTGAAGCTAAGCTGAAAGAAGTTTAATCAGTGCTTATATTCTTTTTTGCAACCAGTCCTTCAGTTCAAAAAAATTCTGTGGTGCTACGCCGTGTCCAACGGGAAATTCACTGTAAGTGTGCTTAATTCCCAATTTCTTTAGAATGGCGGGTGTTTTACGAGCCCACTCAACAGGTATAACTTGATCTGAACTTCCATGTGAGCAATAAAAATCGAGATGATTATAGTTTTTAGGTTGTAAAGTGTTTTCTAAAAACTCAGGGCTAATGTAGCCACTCAATCCAACGATATTTTTAAATTTTTCCGGAAAATTAATCGCTAAAGCCATACTTAAAATACACCCTTGACTAAACCCCAATAAACTTATATTTTTTGGGTTTAGATCATATTTTTCACAAGCAATATCAATACATTCAATGATAGTTTCCATTGATGTTTTAGCTTGATCGACATCATTCCATTTGTTTTGTTGTGCATCAAAATTTATAGCATACCAAGCATAACCATGAGGCTCCAAGGGATAAGGGGCTCTGAGTGAAATTATAAACAGTTCTTCTGGGAGTTCGTTGGCGAATGCATACAAATCATTTTCATCACTTCCATAGCCGTGTAAAAGCACAAGAAGTGGTGTATTTTTTTGGAGCTTAGATGGTCTTTTCTCATAAGAAAGAGGGAGAGTCTTTTTGGCCATTTAATGTAAGTTTTTGAAGATGTTTTGATAAAATTTTCCGACTAATGGAACTACTGTTGTACTACCAGTGAGCGCTGAAGAAATCCCATTGATCATCAATACCACAAAAAATAACCAAAAAGATAATGTAATCCACCAACTATCAAAATTTCCAACTGTATTTCCTAAAACAAAAAACGTAAGCCATAGTCCCAAGGATTGTCGAATATGAAAACTTACAAATGAATTTTTCTTGTTATTTTTCAGGTAGGCGATAAGTAATCCTAACAAGGTAAGATAACTTACAAATGCCATTGTATTTTCAGATTTCATAATGGATTTCGAATAGGTTTAGAGGTCAATGGTACAAATATTATTGGCAATTATTCCATACACATTGCCTTTCATTTGATGACCTAAGAACATTGAATTTTTAGATTTTGAATGGATATGTTTAGATTCAAAAACATAAGTACTTTTAGGATCAAAAAGCGATATACTACATTGATTTCCAACAGCAATACTGTTTTCAGGAATATTGAAACGTTTTTTTCCTTTTGTTAAAAATTGTATGGCTTGTTGAGTGGTAAAAATTGAATTGAGCGCACCAAAAGCACTTTCCAAACCTATGGTTCCAAAAGCGGCAAAATCAAATTCTACTTTTTTATGTTCTATTGCAACTGGATCATGGTCAGAAGTAACCATATCTATTGTCCCATCTTTTAGACCAGCAATAAGCGCATCAATATCATTTTGAGTTCTAAGAGGTGGATTTACTTTACAGTTTGTATCATAGCTTTCTAAGCAGTTGTCTGTAAAAATCAAATTATGAATAGCAACGCTACAACTAAGATTCAATCCTTTCGATTTTGCATCACGAATAAGTGCAACAGATTTTGCAGTTGAAATAGTTGGAATATGAAGCGCTCCATCAGTATATTCTAAAATTGAAATATCTCGTGCAACTTGAAGTTCCTCGGCAAGATTTGGATTTCCTTTCAAACCTAGTTGAGTACTTATAATATTTTCATTAATTACTCCAGCTCTTGCAATATCTTCTTCAAGTGGAAAAGACTGTACCAGTCCAACAAAATTTGAAGCATACTGAAGTGCAATTTTTAAAACATTTGGATTTGAAATCGGTTTTTTATAATCTCCAAAAGCTACACTCCCAGCAGAGTGCATATCATAAAGTTCCGCAAGATGTGATCCTTTTGCACCTTGTGTAAGTGCGCCAACAGCATGGATTTGTGTTGCAGTATTTTTTGATTTGTTTTGTACAAATACTACTTCTGAATGGCTATCAATGACTGGAGATGTATTAGGATTGAGCGCAACATTTGTAAATCCAGAATGTGCTGCTACTGAAAGCCCATTGGCAATAGTTTCTCTATCTTCATAACCAGGCTCTCCAAAGGACACACTGCTATCAAACCAACCTTGTGAAACATGAAGGTTTTTTAATGAAATTTCAGGATAATTTTTGGTGTTTTTTATAGAATTGGCAATTTCGGTAATGCGACCATTTTCAACTAAAATATCTTGTGTTTTATTGTGAAAATCACTTTTTGCATCAAGAATTGTAGCTGATTTTATGAGTACGTTCATTTAAAAAATTTTAAGATGAGCATTTCTAAAGCCAAAAATACTAGGGCAAAAATAACAAACCATTTCCAAATGGACTTAATTTTCACACTACTTTTTATCAAGTTCAAACTACTCTCGATGGTTTCGGTACCAAAGTCAGAGAATAGTTCTTCTAGGTCTAAGTAGCGCAAATAACTCTCCTTTCGATCGAAATTGTAGCTTAAAACCTGTAACGTATCTGACTTATAATGAAGCGAATAATGTCCTGCTTTTTCAGGTGAATTTTCGGTTGTGATTTTAAGTTTTGAGTGCTGTTTGTTTTGTAAAGGTATAAAACTCAGTTCGTTGTTAGTTATTTGTAATACATCATCTCTACTGATATTATAGTTCAATTCAATTTCATTTTGATCGCCAATAGTATATTGTGTTTTTGGTAATTGATAACTTGATTTGGCAATGCTATAGAAAGTTGGTACAATCAAAGGCGAATTGATAAAATTAGAATCTCCAGAGCTTATATTTGATGAGAAAATATAGGCATTACCATATTGTGCCAAAAAAGTAGTTTCATTTTGGAGGCCTAAAAGTACATTCGAAGTTGATTTCAAAGGAAAGTAATTTTTTACTTTAGGAAATTGAAAATTTTTGATGCTGGTTTCAAAAACCGATTCATAAATAGGGTGATCAAAATTGATTGTAGTTATTTTTTGTTCAGAGTTTATTGCTTTTTTTTGAAAAATATTTTGGTTAAGAATTGTGTTGTAATCATCAATATTTCCGTTCGAATGTGGAATTATAACAACATTTCCGCCTTTGCTCAAAAAGCCTTTTATGGTGGTGCTTAATATTGGCGAAATGTTTTCTAGTGCATCTATAATAAGTAAATCCTGATTTTGAAGTTCGCTATACTCTAATGCATTTATATTTTGTTCTGAAAACAAATATTCGTCATCTGTAAAGATACGTGACAAATAGGTGTTTTTTTGTTTACCAACCGCCATGACTCTAATTTTATTTTCCTTTGAGATATTGAAGTAAAACGTATTGTCAAAAACAAGTCCATTGTTATCGTCCAAAACAAGTTTCCCTTTTGTCAATAGGCTACTTTTTGGCAACGAAAAAGTGTTTTTGAAATTCTGTTTTTTTGATGCTAAAGACTTTCCTAAGAGCTTCTGATCGTTGTACAAACTTATGGTCAAGCTGTCTTGAGTTTTTGTATTGGTTTTCGTTTGAATTTCAATGTTGTAACCATTTGAATTTGATGTAATTTCAATAGTTTCTATAAAATTATTTTCTGTGTTTATGGGTTTTTTATGGACTAAAAAAAGACGGTAATTATTGTCTTTTTTTATAATTTCAACACTGTTGTTTGTTTGTTGAAAATCAGAAATTATGATAAAATATTTAGGATTTGATGTGTTTTTAGAAAACAAGATTTTACCTTTAGAAATAATAGTTTTTAAGTCCAATTGATGCGCAACATATTCAACATCAAGAAGTTCATTTTGAAGGGTTTGAAGCGTTTTGTTTCGATATGTTTTTGTGTTAGTAAAAACATTTACATTTAGTTTTTTATCCAGATGATTTAATACTTCTTGTATGGATCTTTCTAGAAGTGTACCTTTTGATCCAAGGGCTTGCATACTGAACGAATTATCAAGATAAATTACCACTTCTGGAGTTTCTTTTTTAATTTTTTTATTGGAGAAATAGGGCTGAGCAAAAGCCATAATGATGCAACTAAGTGCAAGTAATCTCAGCGTCAAAATCAACCATTTTTTTAGGACTGCACTTTGACGCGTTTGGAGTTTAATTTTCTTTAAAAATGCAATATTTGTAAACTCTTGTTTTTTAAATTTCCGAAGATGAAATAAATGCACCACTATTGGAATTATAAGCGCAAAAAGCGCATATAAAACTTCGGGATATAGAAACTGCATTTTAAAAAACATAGTTCAAATATAATTTATTAAAATGAACCCTTAGCAAAAGAAAAAGTAATCTTTCATGGCTTTTTTTTGATGTATTTTAAAGTAAGTTTTTATATCGTCTTGTGCCTCATTATTCGCAACTGTAATTATGCTTTGATAGTCTTTCATTTCTGAAAGTGATTCAAAAGGTTTCAGTGTTTTCCCATAAATAGTTTTTCCTATTTTTTTTGGATTATCACAAATCCATTCAAAAGGAATAGTTGATTTTGAAAGAAGTTTAGCCATCTTTTTTCCTTTTGTTCCAGCTCCCCAAATAATTAAAGTTTTCGATGAGTCATAAGATAAATCCATAAAATAGTGGAGTTTCAATTCTAAAAAAGAATTTTCGGCATAGTGTTCGCTTGTTCTTGATGTTCTAATGGCATAATCTCTCCAATAGTGAAATACTTCATTGCTAGGAATACATCTTAACCCATATTTAAAAAAGCGAAATGCAAGGTCATAATCTTCGGGATAGGTGTTTGGTCTAAAACCTTCGCAGCGCTCAAAATCTGATGTGTAAACCATCCAACAAGGCGAAGGAATGACACATTCTTTGTAAATTTCATTGAAATTCCCCCCTTTTTTAGTCAAGCGATTGAGCCATTTTTCGTAGCGTTTGTAGCCCTCTTTTAAGCCTTGTTTCGAGAAATATTTGACAAGACCTAAAGCGATGTGTCCATGCCCATATGTTTTGAGGATCCTACTCATTTTTAACAATTTATCATTTGTCATAATATCATCACTATCCATGCGTGTAATCAACTCTCCGCTGGCCACAGCATAGGCAGTTTTAAGCGCATCAATTATGCCAGTTCCTGAGTTCGATAGTAATTGAATTCGATGGTCTTTTTTTGCAAAATCTGTAATGATTTTTGCACTGCCATCAGTTGAGCCATCATCAACTACAAGTGCTTCCCAATTCAAATAGCTTTGTGAGAGGATGGAGTCCAAACATTCTGGAAGAAATTCTGCTGTGTTTTTTGCAGGAATAACTATGCTGACTTTTAATTCGGACATTAATATTTTGCTGCTTTTCCGTTTGCAGAAGATACTTTGATAAACTCTCTTAAATCTTCGTTAGATTGAATTAAATCTTCATTACGTAAATACATCATATGTCCACTTCTATAGCCTTTGAATGTAAAACGATCTTTCATTTTTCCACTAGGGTCAATTTGTGAAAGCGTATATTTTGCACTGAAATAGGTTGTTGCTCCATCATAGTATCCAGACTGGTTAAGCACTTTTAAATAAGGATTTTGAGCCATCGCCAAACGTAAATTATCTCTTGTATTGTCATTATCATTGTTCCATGGTCGAACAGAACCAAACATATTGTATTTCAGATCGGTTTCAAACTTCAACTCATTTTTTATATAATGATTTATGGCTGGCGTAAACGAATGCAACCATGACGTTAGTTCGGCATTATAGTCTGGGCTAGTGCCCGCTTCTTTTTTATCAATACCCAAATATCTTGAATCGAGTCTTCCAATGGTTTGTCCAGTTTTTTCTCTCAATAATTCTTTCCAAAAAAAGCTGTTAGGGACGTCTAAATTGTGCTGAAGCACTGCTTTTTGATTAATTCCTGAGTAATAGGCCATTTTTTCGCTGACGCTCATTTTTTCATCTTCTGAAATAAAACCACCTTTAGCCAGTGCAGGAATAAGCGTATTGATTGTAAAGTTTTCAACTTCGGGTAAAATTTCAAGAAGGTCTTTGGATTGAAGTTTTTCTGGAAGCATTTTGTGATGCCAAGCTGTTGCGGCATAGTAGGGAAGATTGAGTGCTGAAGAAACTGGGCCACCCACACGTAATGTTTTATAATCCGCTGGTGAAACTAAAATTACACCATTAAGATACATCCATTGATTTTGTTGTAAAGCTAAAGAAAGCCCCATCACACGAGTTCCGCCATAACTTTCTCCAATGATATATTTTGGAGATTCCCATCGATTCTTTCGACTAACAAAAGTATTGATCCATCCAGAGAGATATGCTATATCCTCATTAATTCCAAAAAATTGATTACGGTCTGGCATTTCACCATCTTTATTAGGAATCATTCGAGAATACCCAGTATTTACAGGATTTACAAATACAATGTCAGCAACATCTAAAATAGAATTTGGATTACTTTTAAATCCATAAGGCTGAACAGGATAACCTTCATCATCAACTTTTAAAATTCGAGGTCCGGTGTAAGCCATATGCATCCAAACTGATGCAGAACCTGGCCCACCATTGAATGAAATAATAAGGGGGCGCTCGGAACGACTTTTTACATTATTTCGAGTGTAATAGGTATAAAAGAGACTTGCAATGACAGTGCCTTCTTTATTCCATACGGGCTGCATACCTGTCTCGCTCGTATAGTTGATTGGTGTTCCTTTTATGGTTGTTTTGTGTTGTGTGATGACGGTAGTGTCTACAGGAACTTTTAAGTTTTGTGAAACACAAAAATTTAAACAAAGACTTAATAAAATGATAATACTATTGCGCATGACTGGTTGTATTTTAGCCTCTAAAATACAATAATGATTTGAAATTACAGCTTTCTAATTGATAGCTAATACTAAAGTTTCAAACTTGCTAATGTTGTTACAATAATTTGATGTGCTTTTTCTTGCTCACTTTCGTGAACAAAAACGTCTTGATGCCCATAAGTTGTTGGGCTAAATCCAGCCAAACGGCCAGATTCCGTTTCATCTTTTATGACCGCTGTAATGCCTTGATCATCAAGGTTTTTACGAATCAATTCAACAATAATAAAATTTCCACCATAAATTTTGTGGTATGCCATTTCAACTTATTTTATAAATTAAGATAACAAAATTAATACCAAACCTGTAATAATATCAACAGTATATTTAAACAAATGAAACATAATTAGTTGCTACAGTCCAAACATTCTAAAGTATTGGATTTTACTTTTAAAAAGTGCTCTTCATTTCCATTTTTTAAAAGGTCTTGATGTTTGTCGTAATTTCTATGAAATGAATAAGTATTTTTATTTGCATACAGCACCGCATCTTTTGGAAGCGTTACAATAATTTCAACCTCTTGATCTCTAATTTTATGGGCAATATCAGTCGTAAAGTAGGAGTCCAGTTTTAGAGTATTCTCCTCAAAAGTGTATCCATATTGTACGTTTTCGGCGCGTTCTCTTGCGAGTTTATAGGTTTTTCCCCGAGAAGATTTTTCAACAGCTATTGAACCTATTGAATCATTAGTAGAGCGAATAATTAATCGAATATTAGAACCATAGATCAATTTATTTTGATTATGGTCTCTGTACACTTTAACCTCATCACTTTTAAATATATCTCTATATGTTAATTTTGTGTAATTAGCATTTTTTGACATTTCCAAAAATAAGGTATCATTTTGAGTCACTGGAAGTTCATTTACTTTTGACACATACGCTTTTTCTTTAAAATCAGCGAGTTGTAGTACACAAAACACAACAAGGTGTAAAACGGCAACCATCCATATAATAAACAACGAAATACGAGCTTTTTTGTTAAGAAATATACTTTTTGTTTTTAACAATCGTAGTCCAAGAAAAACAACAAATAATGGTGGAATAATAACTGTAATTAGCAAAACAATTGTCATCCACCAAAGAGGTACATTTGTTGTGTTCAAAAGGCTTTCAATTTCAATTCCAGGAATTGTCACTCCAAAAATTCCTAACGTAAAAAAGCTAATCGATGTTGTGATCAGTGCGAAAATTCCGGCTATAATTAACAAAATACCAATTCCCTTTATAAAGAATTTTAAGAAAATTGATAAAATGGAGCTAAGGGCTTCAAAAAAGGAACGAGATTTGTTTTGTAATGCATTAAAATCTTGTTGTTTTACTTTTTCAGTTACTTTATCAAAGTGTTCTTTTACATTACCAAACCCTTCTTTAACTTGTTCTTCTATATTGGTAATGTTAATGGGCTTTCCCATCATTGACAGTTTTTCGGCTGTTGTGTTTGCAGCAGGAATTAAGATCCACATAATAAGATAAAGTAAAACCCCTGTGCCAAGCCCAAAAACGAGTAATATCCAAATCAATCGTACCCATATAGCATCCACACCGATATAGTGTCCTAATCCCACAGAAACACCACCTACAAAGGCATTTTCTTTATCACGGAATAATCGCTTGACATTTTTGCTTGTATGCTCGTCTGTAGTATTATTATGGTTTTCATTATCAATATTATAATCTTCAGGTTGTCCCATGATATTAATAATATCTTCAACAATTATTGAAGTAATGACTTGTTGGTTAGAGCTGATACGTTCCGAAAATAATTCTGCAATTCGCGCTTCAATATCAGCAATAATTTCTGATGTTCCATGTTCGTTTTGCATGGAACGTTTAACAGCTGCCAAATAGCTTTGGAGTTGATTATAGGCATCTTCATCGATGTGAAAAAAGAGCCCAGCCAAATTTATACTTATTGTTTTTTTCATTGTTTAGTTTGATTATGGGTCACAATAGAAACTGCACTTTGCAATGCATTCCATGTTGTGTTTAGTTCTTTTAAAAATAGTTTTCCAGATTCTGTTAATCTATAATATTTGCGTGGAGGACCAGTATTGGATTCTTCCCATCGGTACTCCAAAAGCCCAGAGTTTTTGAGTCGTGTGAGTAGAGGGTAAATTGTACCTTCTACTACCAACATTTTGGCATCTTTTAGAGTTCCCAAAATTTCTGCAACATAGGCGTCTTTGGGTTCTAAAACGGAAAGAATACAGAATTCTAAAACCCCTTTTCGCATTTGTGCTTTGGTATTTTCAATCTTCATGTGTTATTCTAAATTTTTACAAATGTATCTATTAAAAGGTATTTTGTATAGCATAGTACTATATTTTAACGAATTTTTAACAAATAAAAATCTTCTTAATAATAACTATATTAGCAATCTAATACATATGTACTGACTTTTGACACCACGTAAATTCAATCTTTTTTTAATATATAATCTTCCATCAGCTTTTTTGTGTGGCGTTAGAGTCCGTCACATTGATAATGATCAATGTCATGTTGGAGTGCGTCATAAATGGATTAATAAAAACCCATTTAAATCTATGTTTTGGGCCGTTCAGGGCATGGCAGCAGAATTGGCTACAGGAGCACTTATTATTATGAAAATCAAGAAATTAGATAAAAGAATATCCATGCTTGTGGTAAAAAATGAAGCTCAATTTACCAAAAAAGCAAAAGGACATATTACTTTTCGTTGTATGCAAGGTAAAGAAATTGATGCTATTCTTAAAAAAGCCATTGAAACAGGAGATGGTCATACTTTTACGCTTACTGCAGAAGGCTATGATGAGTCTGGCGATTTGGTTTCTACATTTAATTTTATGTGGAGTGTTAAGCAAAAACCTTAAGTGTTAAATTTTTTGACCGTTTTATATTTTTTATTATTTTTATATGGATTTTAATTAATTCGCCTATTATCAAAACTACTTTTAATCTTTAAATTCAGTAACAATGGCCAGAGCAATGTTTAAGTACACCAAAACGGTTCTTAAGAAAGTAAGTTTTGACACTAATCTCTTTTGTATAGAAGTAAAAAAAGCAATGGAACGTTTACTACCTTATGAAATTGAGGAATTAAAATTATTTATTGAGTCTTTAATCAAAATCAACCCTGATCTCAGGCGCTGTTCGGTCTATTTGGTTTAGTTTTTATTTCGCCACAGGGCTAATGATTTCAACGTTTTGAAACGCAATAGCTCCTCGAATAATTCCAGATATACTTTTATGTAGGGCATCAATAATTTGGATTTTCAGTTCATTACGATTGTAAATTAAACTCACTTCTCGAGCAGGAGAAGGCTCCTTAAAATAGCGTAAGTTTTGCTGTTCTTTTTCTTTTAAATCAATGGTATTTAGATAGGGAAGCAGCGTCATTCCCATATCTTCATTGGCGAGCTTGACCAACATTTCTATACTTCCGCTTTCCAACTGAATGGCTTTCTCATCGGGTCTGTTTAGTGTTTTACATAAATTAAGAACACCATCTCTAAAACAATGCCCATCTTCCAACAACAACATATCATTGATGTCTAAATCTTCGGATGTAATGGTATCTTTTTGCGCTAAGCGATGACTAGAGGGGATATATCCCACAAAAGGCTCATAAAACAACACACGTTCTTTTATGAATTCAATTTTAAGTGGGGTAGCCGCAATGGCTGCATCGAGGTGGCCATCGTGAATACGCTGAATTAATTCTTCTGTGTTGAGTTCTTGAATTTTAAGTTTTATTTTTGGATATCTTTTTACAAAAGTTTTAAGAAACATTGGTAAAAGTGTGGGCATCACTGTTGGGATAATCCCTAGCTTAAATTCTCCTCCAATAAAGCCCTTGTCTTGATCTACAATGTCATTAATTCGATCGGCTTCTGCGACAATATTTTTAGCTTGATTAACAATTTTTTGACCGACTTGTGTCAATTCAATAGGTTTTTTATTACGATTAAAAATTTGAACATTTAATTCTTCTTCCAACTTTTGAATTTGCATACTCAGCGTGGGCTGAGTTACAAAACAATGCTCTGCAGCTTTTGTAAAATTTTGATGCTCAGCAACCGCCAAGACATAATGCAATTGAGTGATGGTCATATTCGTGTTTTATACAAATGTATAATTTTTATCTATTATTTTTTAGATTTTGATAGACAAATAAAAAAGCTCTCAAAGGAGAGCTTTTTGTAACGTATGTTGTAATATTAATTGACAAACCCACGATCGCGCATTAGGGCTTCAATTTGTGCATCACGGCCTCTAAACAATCGGTAGGCTTCGCCAGGGTCTATAGCGTTGCGCGGCGCAAACAAGTATTTTACGAGCTTATTGGCCATGTCTTTGTCGTAAAAACCGCCTTTACTTTCTGTAAATGCTTCAGCGGCATCGGCTGTAAGCACATCCGCCCACATATAGCCATAATAGGCCGTGGCATAGCCTTCTCCAGAAAACACATGGCCGAAGTGAGGTGTTCGGTGACGCATGGGCAATTCTTTTGGCATTTTTAGTGCCTCTAAAGTTTCCTTTTCAAAAGAACCTACATCCATACCCTCTGGGTCGGCAAGATGCAGTTTCATGTCCATCAGTGCGGAAGCTAAATATTCTGTGGTTCCAAAGCCTTGATTAAAGGTTGCTGCTTTTTTAATTTTTGCCACTAAAGCCTCTGGGATGACTTCTCCAGTTTTGTAATGTACCAAATATTTAGAGATAACTTCATCTGTTAATAACCAACGTTCCAATAATTGTGATTGAAATTCTGTATAATCACGAACACCACCATTTAGGGTGGGGTATTTTACATTTGAAGAAAAGAAGTGCAGTGCATGACCAAATTCATGGAAAAAAGTTTCGGCATCGTCCCAAGAAATGAGAACTGCCTCGCCTGGTGCAGCTTTTATAAAGTTAGAATTATTGGAAGCTAAAACGGTTTTTTTACCATCAAAAGTGGTATGACTTCGGTAGGTTGTGGCCCATGCTCCAGAGCGTTTTCCTTCTCGTGCAAATGGATCTAAATACCAAAGGCCAATATGCTCTCCAGAATCCAAATCTGTAACTTCCCAAACCTTTACATCTTCATGAAAGACAGGAACACTACCTTCAGGGACGGGTTCAAATTTGTAATTAAATAATCGTCCTGCAACATAAAACATCGCTTCGCGGAGTTTATCTAATTGCAAGTATTGTTTGACTTCATCGCTATTTAAATCATATTTTGCAACACGTACCTTTTCGGCATAATAGCGGTAGTCCCATGGCTCAATAGTGATTTTATCACCATTGGCAATGGCTTGCATATCGGCGACTTCTTCGGCAACTCTAGTGATGGCAGCGGGCCATACAGCTTCCATTAGTTGCATGGCGTTTTCTGGATTTTTGGCCATTCTGTCTTGTAAACGCCATTCGGCATAATTTTTATGCCCTAAAAGTTTTACACGCTCTCGTCTAAGTTTTAGAATCTCTACAATAAGTGTTTTATTATCATATTCATCATTATTATCTCCTCTAGAATAATAATTGGTCCAAACTTGCTTTCGCAAAGTCCTTTCGGTGGAGTAAGTTAGAAATGGATCCATAGATGAGCGGGTGTTTGTAATGGCGTATTTCCCGTCTTGACCTTTGCTTTTGGCAATGGCGGCCGCCGATTTTATAAACCCTTCCGAAAGTCCTCCAAGCTGGGTCTCATCAAGATAGGTCACATAGTTTTCCTCGTCATGTAAAACATTATTAGAGAAGGTATTGTATAATGTAGAGAGTTCTTTGTCAATTGCTGCATAGCGTGCCTTTTTGTCTTCATCAAGTGCAGCACCCCGCATGACAAAACTTTTATAAATGAGGTCTACAACACGTTGTTGGTCGTCCTCTAAAGGAATTTTTTGAGCATTTTCATAAACTGTTTTTATACGTTCAAATAGTTTTTGATTTTGGCTTATTTTTGAAGAAAATTCAGATAATTTTGGCGCAAGATTGCCCTGAACTTTTCTAAATTCTGGCGATGACATATTGCTACTCAAAATTCCATAATATGTAAAAACATTGTCCAAAGTTGAGCCAGAGCGTTCCATAGCTTCTATGGTATTTTCAAAAGTTGGTGGTTCAGTAGAACTGGCAATAACATCAATTTCTTCTAAATTTTCTTTCATTCCTTGTTCTATCGTAGATTGAATATCAGCAACCTGCATTTTGTCAAAAGCAGGAACACCATTATAGGGGCCTGTCCATTCTTGTAGTAGTACGTTACTTGTACTCTTGTTATTTTTGCAACTCAAAACAATTGAAAAGATACATAAACAAATGAGTACAATCCTGGTCGTGTATTTTTGTTTGTTCATAATAAATAGGTTTAGCATAAAATTAAAGTTATACAATTTAAAAAAAAGTAATTAATTTTAGTTGATAATTTCAACTTTATTGATATATACATTGCTTTGTGGCCAGTCGCCTTTATCTGTTGGAACAGCCGCAATTTTATCAACAACATCCATCCCTCGAATGACTTTTCCAAAAACAGCATAGTCGCCATCAAGATGATGAGCACCACCATGTTGTTGAACAATAAAAAACTCAAAAGGGGAGGCCATTTTATAGGGGTTTTCTACAGCACTACTTGGCATACTTACCATCCCTCTATCATGTCTGAACCCTTTCTTATGGTCGTTGGGCAGCAAATAGCGGCCAATTTTTTTGCGCTTGTTTAGTGTTTTTTGGTCATCACTATTGCCCCCTTGAATAATATAATTATTGATAACTCTATAAAATTGAGTTTTATCGAAATATTTTTTTTTGGTTAAATAAATAAAGTTTGAACGATGAAATTTAGTGGCTTCAAAAAGTTTGACATCAATTTCACCAAAATCAGTATGGATTCGAACTTTATCTTCTTTATGAGTTTTATCATATTCTAGGAAAAATTCCATCACATTTTTGTCCGTTAAAAGAAAGGGTGTTTCTGATGTTTTATCTACTTTTTTTGTTGTAAGTGTTTGATTCTCAGATACTGATTTTTGGGGCGTAATTTTCTTTTCGGATTTAGTATCTTGACAACTTAAAAAAAAGATAAAAAGCAATACCGTGTAGCGCATAAAATAAAAGGCGTTTGATTTAGTTTTGAAATATATGAGATTTGATGCATTTGAAAAAATATTATCAGAAATAAAACATTTGGAACTCAAAGGTGCGCCTACACAATTGAAAATGGCACCTCCATTTCGAAAAGAATTATTGGAACACAACAAATCTCTAATAAAAGCGGCAAAAAAAGCAGCTGTAATGGCATTATTTTACCCCAATAAAGTCAATGAAACTTATCTCGTTTTTATAGTTCGAAAATCATATGATGGGGTACACTCAGGGCAAATTGGCTTTCCTGGCGGAAAACCTGAACCTGAAGATGTAAATCTTGAGCAAACTGCATTGCGTGAAACTTGGGAAGAAATAGGGGTAAAGTCCAACAAAGTTGATATGGTATGTGCGTTGACAAATTTATACATTCCGCCAAGTAATTTTAACGTTTACCCCTTCATTGGTTGTTCTGCGAGTACACCAAAATTTAAACTACAGCCCTCTGAGGTTGAGTCTATTGTAGAAATTCCTGTGCAAAAACTCCTAGACGATTCTTTTCAAACACACACAAAAGTTTCAACCTCGTATGGGCCAACTGTTCAAGTACCTGCTTTTAATTTTGATGGACATATTATTTGGGGGGCAACCGCAATGATTCTTATAGAAATTGTAGATATGATAAAAGATATTATAAAAAATTAACTTAGGTTTGTATTTGATTTTTGAATTATATGGGGTTGTTCAAGACTAACATTTTTGGCCAGTATTTATTTATAAAAAAATGGATTATTCGTATTTTAGGGGCAGTCAGTCATCAGCGTTACCAAGGATTTAATGAGTTAAAAATTGAAGGTTCTGATATTCTTAGAGCGCTTCCCGAAACAAATGTGTTGTTTATTTCTAACCACCAAACCTATTTTGCCGATGTTGTAGCGATGTTCCATGTGTTCAATGCTGCCCTGAGCGGTCGTGATGATTCTATAAAAAATGTGGGGTATTTATGGCATCCAAAATTGAATCTTTATTATGTTGCCGCCAAAGAGACCATGAAAGCTGGATTGCTTCCCAAAATATTTGCTTATGCAGGGTCCATTAGTATAGAAAGAACTTGGCGTGCTTCTGGAAAAGATGTCAACCGACAGGTGAAAATGAGCGATATTTCGAACATTAAAAGGGCCCTAGATGATGGTTGGGTGATTACTTTTCCTCAGGGTACAACTACACCTTTTAAACCTATTCGAAAGGGAACCGCTCATATTATTAAGCATTACAAACCTATTGTTGTACCTATTGTTATTGATGGTTTTAGACGTGCTTTTGATAAAAAAGGAATTCGCGTCAAAAAGAAAAATATTCTTCAATCTATGGAAATTAAAGCGCCGTTAGAGATTGATTACGAAAATGAAACCATTGAGCAGATTGTTGAAAAAATTGAATATGCTATTGAGCAACATCCTTCTTTTCTTAAAGTGGTTTCTCAAGAGGAACTTGCAGAAAATGAATCGCTAAACCAAAAGCGTAATTGGTAGCTACTCTACTTCAATGGCCTCCAGTTCTTTATAATTTTGTTTTAAGCGCTTCAACAAAATCCCATAGACCAAATAATAGAACCCCAATAGAATTGCCGATAATATTACAATTGTAATAAGTGTAATTCCTATAACAATAGCATAGAAGATATTGAGGTCATTTGTGTTTTCAAATTGTAAAATAGTGAGCTTTAAATCTGGATTATTTGACAATTCTATAAACGCTCCAACTATTGAAGAAATAAATAAAAACACTAAATTAAAAATCACATAATGTTTGACTGTTTTTCGTGTTTTTAGAATCTTTTGCATGAGCGATTTTGTAGAATCTGTATTCGATATTTCTTTATAATTTTTATAAAATATCACAAAAAAGTAAATCAAAATAACATACCCAATTACCATCAAGGGAATCATGATATTTTCTACGTTATAGGAGTCAAAACGCTGTTGCGCTTCATTGTTTTTGGTGACTAATGCAATAAGTGACCAAAACCCAAATTCCAGTAAACTTATGATAAAAATCCACTTTACAATTGAAGATGATTTTTTGTGCAAAAATTTATAAATCTCTTCTTTTGACAACTCTGGGAAATTTTGATCCTTATTCCAGTCTTTTTTTAATCGTTCTAATTCTTTCATAAATTAGGGATTTAGTTGTTTTTTTAATTTCTTCTTTACACGATTCATTTTTACTCGTGCATTCACTTCACTGATACCGATAGTTTCGCTTATTTCTTTGTAATTTTTACTCTCTAAATACAAGAATATCAAAGCTTTTTCAATATCATTAAGTTTTTTTATGGCCTTGTACATCATCTGAAGTTGTTGATCTTCGGTATCGTCGTAGGGGTCAGAATGGGGAATTTTGTAAGAAAAATCATCAATATTTTGACTTTGTATTCTTCGTTTCGATTTTCGATACAATGTAATTGCAGTATTCAATCCTACTCTATACATCCACGTACTAAATTTTGAATCGCCACGAAATTTTGGGTATGCTTTCCATAGTTGTATGGTAATTTCTTGAAACAAATCTTTATGTTCTGCATCACTTCTTGTATACAAACGACAGATTTTGTGTATTAAATTCTGATGCTTTTGCACCAGTATTACAAACTCATTTTCTTTGGTTGACTTCAATTTTTTAAATTGGTTATAATTAAGACGCTATTTGATGAGAATGTTACCATTTTTTGCATTTATTTTTTGAAGGTCAAAAGTTCTCCAGCTTTAATAGCAATGGGAAGAATATTTTGTCTTGGTGGAAAAAGACAAGTTGTATACTCGGAATAGCGACAGGGGGGATTGTATAAATAATTAAAATCTAAAGTTACTTTTCCGTTAGTTTCTGGTAAATCAATATACATGTAGCGACCGCCTCCATAGGTGGTATCACCCGAAGTAGCATCGCCTACCATGATCCAACCTTGCTCGCCAACATCAAGAGAATAGAGCCTTCCATTATAATTGAATTGTACGCTTCCTATAAACTTTGTGGTATCATTAATCCCCAATTTTGAGGCAACCGATTCTGATTTAGAACCTAAAAAATATTCAAAATCTGCTTCAAAAATTAAATCTGAATTAGGCGCATAGTTTTCAAACCCTTTAAAGGCATCAATAGCCGAATTTTCTTTGTTCCAAACACGCAAATAAAGTGCTCCAGAACGTGTAATAATACGCCAGCTGATGGCATTAAAAAATAATTTTTCAGAGTCGCCAATAGCGTTTAAAATCAAGGGCTTAGTTTGTACTTCTTTACCACTGCTATCAGTGACTTTGATGTCGTTGAACGCTTCAAAGTTAAAAGCTTTTCCATCCCATTGAAATTTTCCAATATTTTGATTTATGTCATTAGATGAAGTGCTTATTTTATTACTTTTATCGATTCCAAAAATTGTTCCAGTGGTATCTAGTTTAAATAGGCCACATAATTCTAAATATATTACACGTCTTTCATCGCGCTCTTTTCTTTCTTTTTCTAGATTTTCAATATATTTTTGATCAATTTCAAATGTTGTTACCTCATTTTTACATTGTGTATATAACGTTAGAATGAAACAATAAAAAAATAATTTTTTCATGATTTTTTGATTTGTTTTTGTGGCATTGGACCTCTTAAGTGAATAATTAATCCGTCTAAAAAATTACGTAAAAACTGATCGCCACAACGCATAAATTTTGGATGATTCTCGTTTCTAAATAAAGCATTAATTTCGCCTTTTGTGACTTTAAAATCTTTAAGCGCACATATTTTGATAATATCCTCATCTCTCAATTTGTGAGCAACTCTTAGTTTTTTAAAAATGTCGTTATTGGTTAGTCCCATTGTTTGGTGTTAAGATTTGTCTTTTATTCTATTGTCGTCAAATGCAGAAGGTAATAATTTTGGTATGAATTTTATAAAAAGTGGCAATAAAATAGCGCCACCTGGCAACATGAAAATTGCCAAACTTGGAATAGATTTTAAAACATCAAGAAGTTGTTCTTGCATTTTATCGATTTCTTCATCTGTTAGATCTCGTACTGTAGATTGTGACAATAGAACCAACAACTCTTTACTTTCTTTTAACTCTTGATATAACCTTTTACTGTTTCGTGTTATGAGTTTTTTGACTAATTTTCCAGAATTGTTATAAAAGCGTTCCACCAAATTTTTGGTACTTAAAAGTTCAACATCATTTTTATTTTCTTTATAAAAATGATCCACAGATAAAATGGCTTCCTTTATTTGATGGTTTGAAAACTCAAATTTCTTTTTTAGTTTATTAAAAAACTCACGTTCGCCTTTATCTATTTTCAAATCACTCCAGGTGGCCATACATGCCAAATCTAAAAAATACCAACGTTCTATTTCTGAATATTCTACTGCTTGAAGCGCATCAAATGATGTATTTTTTGAATCTGACAATCGCAATGAGGATTCCAGCAAACGGATTAAACTCTTGTCATATTTGTTTTTAGTGGATTTTGAATTTAAAGCTTCCGAAACAACAGCTCTGATGCTGTGTTCTATTTTTTTTAAATAATTTAAGGCATAATCAGAATTTTTCAGAAAGACTGAAAACGCCAAAACATCCATAAACAACAAGGCGTTGGTTAGGGAACTATTAAAGTTTTTGGTAATCACATTGCTATCAATTTGAATACGTTTATGAATGATCAATTCAACATCTTCACCCAAAAATTCTTCGATAAAACTTCTATTATAAAACCCAATATTTTTGTAGAATGATTTAAGTGTTTGTTCAAAACTTTCAATTTTATTTTCTGCTTCTTTATACACTTTTAGCATTGCAAGTATTAAATTAACCTTACAGCGTTCTGCTTGTGTAAAATCAGTATTAATGAAAATACTATTGGCAACAGTTATATTACTCCCATAAATAAATCCAACACTTTTTAGTTTAGGGTAGAAGTCTTCTAGATCAATGATATCATTTGGATTTGAATACTGATCCAATGTTTGGAGTAGTTTTTTAAGCCAACCTTTTGCCGAAGGATTCATATTGGGGTATTTTTTTAAGACTTTTAATTATTTTATAATCCCTGCACAACTCACTCGACTGCCAGCTGCACCAGAAGGTTGAGACACAAAATCGTCCTCACCTTGATGAATAATAATACCTTTACCTATTATGTCCTTAGTTTTATCGCCACAGCCAATACACCATTCGTTTGTTGAAAATTTGAACGTAATTATCTCGTCATTTTCTACATTAAAATTCCCAATATCGCCCTTATGGTATCCTGTTTCTGCGCCCCATTTGCCATGTGGCTGAGCCGTGGGATTCCAATGCCCACCTGCCGATGTTCCATCTGGAGCGGTGCAATCACTTTTTTCATGTATGTGTATGGCATGCACACCCTTGGATAGTCCAGAGATTTTAGCTGTCATTTTTACAACATCTTCAGATTGAATAAAACGAACTTTTCCGTTTACATTGCTTTCGTTTTTTGGATTGAGCACTACGTTTATATACGCTTTATGATTTTCATTCGAAATTTTGGTTTCAATGGTTGTTGTTTCTGTTTTTGTGTTTTTTTCAGGTTTAGATTTGCAGTTTGTAATGCAAATACTAAATAAAACAATAATCAATAGAGTTCTCATAAAATTATTTTTTATAAAGTTAATTAAAATTAACTGTCCTACAATTCTATTTTTGTTTTGTGTCTGATTTTTTCTACTTTTGAGATGGAATAAACCCAAATCCTTTCTTCAAAACATGAAACCTACGTGACCATAACGTTAGATATCACAGTTTTTATTGTAAAGCGATGTGCTTTGTATAAGAATTTTTTTGGTTTTATTGCCTATGGATATGTGCAGTCAAAATGAAGTTGAAGGCAAAATAAATAAATAATGAAAATATACAACTTAAAATCAAATGATCATGGCAAATTTAGACCTAAAACACATCCGAAGTTTACGCCGAGATAAGAATTTATCTCAAGAATATGTTGCTTTTGAATTAGGTATAAGTCAAAAAGCATATTCCGATTTAGAAAATGGCAAAACGTGCTTGAGCTTGAACAAGTTCATCAAAACAAAACAACTTATACGTTTAAAAAAGGGGATGTTTTATTCGAAGAGGGTAATGCATTGAATGGTATGTTTTGTATCCGTTCGGGTGTATGTAAATTGATGAAATTAACCGGCAACGGGCGACACCAGATTGTAAAACTTGTTTCATCTGGCGATACCATTGGACAGCGATCTTTGGTGAGTGATGAGCGAACCAACCTAAAAGCTATTGCTCTAAATGAGGTTAAGGCGTGTTTTATTCCAAAATCAAAAATTTTAAGTTGGTTAAGTCACAGCCCTAGGCTATCAATTGGGATGTTAAAGTGTTTGGCCAAAGATTTAAAATCTGCTGACGATAATATTGTAAAAATGGCTCAAAAATCAGTTGCACAACGACTGGGTGATGTGCTTTTATTTAGTGAGACTCAATTTGGTGTTAACAATGAAGGCTATTTAAACGTCATGTTCTCAAGGGATGATTATGCCAATTTAATTGGAACAACCACAGAGTCAGCCATTAGAACCCTTTCTAATTTTCGAAAAAGTGGTACAATATCTACCTTAGGCAAACAAATAAAAATTCTAAAACCACAAAAACTTAAGCAATTGCGCTAGAGCAGATGTGGTTTTAGAAATTAGTTAAAAGAGTTGTTATTCAATCAAACTTAGAATAGTATTTTCAATTGATTTAACCGTAGTCGGACTCAATCCAGAAGTCTTAAATACAACAGCTGATGATTGATCAATGACAATATGTGTAGGGTAGGAGTTTACGCCATAACTTCCGATAAGTTCTTTACTTTCTGGAAAAATATGATATTTAAACGGGTTTTTTTCTAAAAAACTATTTAGTCTTTTTTCATTATCCAAAGCAAAACCTAAAAATACAACATCTTTATCTTCGTATTTTTCTACCAATTCGTTAAGTTCTGGAATTTCTTCTACACAAGGTTTACAAGCCACAAACCAAAAGTTGATAACTATAACTTTTCCTTTGAGTTCATCTAATGAAAATGTGTTGCCTTCCAAGTCTGTTGCTGTAAATGCAATGGCTTCCTCGTTAATGGAGTCGTTATTACTCAATGCAGCCATGCCCATCATTTCCATTTCTTCTTTGGTGGCCTTGCGTAGTACAATGGCTTTGATATCTTTGTTGTTATCCACATAAAAATCTGGTGCAACATCACCTTTCATAAATTGCTGCATCATCTCTTCTTGAGATAATTGTTTACCGTCAATAGAAAATACTGGGATCGTAATACCATCAATCATAATTTCTTTTGAAGGATCCAATTCCTCCATATTCGCTTTGGTTAAGCTGTCCAAAAGATCATTTTGTGCGTTTAAATTTGATAGTGTAAGGGCACTTAATAATATAAGTAATAGATTAAGTTTCAATTTCATAGTTGTTTATTTATTTATTATTATTCAATAATCACACCAAAAATTAATTTTCAATACGAATTGTTTGAATTGCTTTAAATGGTGTAAGGTCAATAGTTTCAAATTTAGATTGAAATGTTTTCCAATCATTCTTAAAAAATGAGTTTACATGTTCAAGAGCGTTTGTCAAATCATTTTTAGCATTTTTAATAAGAATTTCTTCAGTTGAGGTTAGTCCATTTTGTCGTGTACTAACATAATAGCTTGCTGTTCCAAGACGCTCCAAAACCGAAACGTTTGGATCTGAGGTGATGCCTTGACGCTTATCTGCTTTTCCAAAAAATAACACAAAAATGTCCTCAATAGTTTCAATAACCTCTTCTGTTTGTTCAATGGTATCGTTATAAGTGTCTTTGTCTTTTTTCTTTAAAGCTTTTAAATAATCCTCTGCAATTTCCTTACTCTCAGCGAGTTGTCTTGTTGCTTTTGCAGCAGCACTTTGGTAGGATTCCAATTGTTTAGAGGCTTTATAAATTGTTTTTTCAGCTTCAATGTTTGTGTTAAGTCTGGGGTCATTTTTGACTTCAATGCTTGTTTCTGTACTTAAGTTACCATAGTTCAAAACCGCTTTATATGTCCCAGAAAGAACACCTACTCCCGATGGCTCTCTCTTCGATTTATTTATAGATTTTGATGGTCTTTTTACTCCTTTTTCATCCATGTACCACGTCCAATAATGAAGGCCATTCTCTTCAGGTGTCTTTTGTTTTAATGTTCTAATCAGACGTTCTCCATCAAAAATCTGAAGTCTTAATGTATCCCATTGAGCTATAGTATCTTTTTCGCTTTTTGGACTAAAATGATATGCAAATCGTGCACCAAAACCTCTATTAGTACCATGATACATTGCATCACCACCAAAGCGGCTTCCTGTTGGTTGTTGGTATGCTGCCAAATATGCTGTTGGAGGTTCAAAAAGTTTTATATTTTCATTTGTAATTGCATTATTTTTAGCAATTTCTCGCAAAGGTCGAATATCATCCAAAACCCAAGCCGCTCTTCCAAAAGTGCCAATAACTAAGTCATGTTCTCTAGAATGAATTATCAAGTCTTTTACTGAAACTGTAGGAAAACCATTGGTCCATTTGGTCCATTCTGTTCCTGCATCAATAGAAATATATAGACCGTCATCTGTGCCCAAAAACATCAAATTGGGTTCAATTGCATCTTCTACAATACAAAGCGTATAACTTTCTGTATCATTTTCATCGACAATTCGTTTCCATGTTTTTCCATAGTTGGTAGTTCTGTAGGCGTATGGAGTATAATTAAATCTTCTGTAATCATTGGCCACCAATAGAGCTTCTCCTTTGTTTTCTTTAGAAGCTTTGATTTGAGTAATCCAACTGCCTTTTGGAAGTCCTTTTATATTTTTGGTGACCTCCGTCCAGTTATCACCTCCATTGGTCGTAAAATGCACTCTTCCGTCATCGGTTCCTACCCAAAGCATATTTTGCTCAACTTCAGATGGTTCTATTACTAAAATTGTACAATGATTTTCAGCTCCTGTGGCATCCATTGTAAGCCCTCCGCTTTCGTGTTGTTTTAGTTTTTCGGGATCATTTGT
>Ga0209138_1000946_pt1 | contig 26206 bp, 23 predicted proteins | sample SaaInl3SG_22_DNA_FD_184645 | JGI IMG/M metagenome (GOLD analysis project Ga0209138, IMG submission 184645) | Marine microbial communities from expanding oxygen minimum zones in the Saanich Inlet - ESP_153SG_22_DNA (SPAdes) (version 2) | ecosystem: Environmental > Aquatic > Marine > Intertidal...
GAGCATTTGCGCAAGTTCTTCGACCCGCTCTTGTGCTGTTAGTTTTTTAAGAGACGTCACTGTTGTGTTTTGTGTGTCTTGTTTGTACACTTTAAAGTGCGACTGTCCTTTGGCTGCAATTTGTGGCAAATGAGTAATTGAAAACACCTGCATATCCGCACTCATTTGACTCATAATATCACCCATTTTATGTGCAATTTCACCTGAAACGCCTGTATCAATTTCATCAAACATAATGGTTGGTAATTGTTGGTATTTGGATAAAATCGATTTGATAGCCAACATTATACGTGACAACTCCCCGCCAGACGCTGCTTTCTTAAGCGGTAAAAACTGACCTCCTTTGTTAGCAGAAAATAAAAAATCCAACTGATCTTTCCCATTATATAGATAATTGTCTGATGGATTTAATACCAATTTAAAACGTGCATTAGGCATTCCTAAATCTGTCAGAATTGTTTTTAATTGTTGAACTAAATCAGGCAGTACTTGTTGCCTTTGTTTGTGGAGTGCTTCCGCTTGTGTGTTGAGCTGTTTTAGCAGCGATTTTAGAGTGTTTTCAAGTGTGGAAATAGCATCGTCTAAAGAGGCTAAATTGTCTAATTGCGTGGTTAAATCGGTTTGGATCTCAATAAGTGATTCGATCGTATTTACAGTATGCTTCGAAAACAAATTATGCACGGTTTGAAGTATTGCATTAATTTCATTGAGGCGTGTTGGATTGACTTCTAGCTTAGATTGTTCGGATTCTATTTCATTGAACACATCGTCCAGTTCAATAGCCATACTTTGGATACGCTCCGATAAAGGAGCATACACAGATGCGATTTCGGATAGCTTATGAAATACTTGTTTGAGAGTTCTGAGATTAGAGGCAACACCTAAATCTTCGTTACTTATAATTTGAGTGGCCAAGTCGAGTTCTGCCTGAATAAACTCTACGTTGTTCAGTGTGTTGTATTCGTTTTCTAAAGCTTCTAAATCGATTGCTTTGAGGTTTGCTTCCGTTAATTCATTTAATAAAAAAGTCTGATAGTCTTGTTCTTTTTCAGATTGTATTTTGGATGCAATTAATTCCGTGTGTTGTTTTTGAGCTGATTTGTATGATTTTAATAAATGCTGATACGTTTCTAAGGCTTTGCTATTTTTGGCCAAGGCATCAATAATTTGAAATTGAAAATCATCATGGGTCAATTCTTGGGTTTGTTGTTGGGAATGAATATCAATCAATTGCCCTCCGAGTTCGGCTAAAGTTGTAAGGTTTACTGGGGTATCGTTTATAAATGCTCTAGACTTTCCTGAGGGTAATATCTCTCTTCTTAAAATAGTGAGGGGGTCAAAATCGAGATCATGCTCCTCAAAAAATGATTTGAGGTTAAAGTTTTCGATATTAAACGTGGCTTCAATACTACATTTTTTAGTGGGGTCATTGATGTTTGATAAATCGGCACGCTTTCCAAGTACCAATGCCAACCCCCCTAATAAAATAGATTTACCTGTACCTGTTTCTCCTGTAATACTGGTAAAACCAGAATCAAACTGAACCTGAAGGGTGTCAATTAGGGCGTAATTTTTAATGGAAAGGTCTGAAAGCAAGAGTTCTATTTATTTTAGGAACAAGATAAACTAATTTGAAAATAAATCGAAAAAAATTAAAATTTTATGTTTCGCCACTTCCTAGAATACATGGGAGCAACCTTAGTGAGTGTAGAAACTAAATTGGCAATTTTCACAGGAGGTCCATTTGAAAAAAGGTCAGTAATCTCATCGGCTTTTGCATCAAAAAAGACACGAACCAAAAAGGAGTTTGGTCGTCTTTTATGTAAACTCTCTAACTGAGTTAAAGCGTTAGCAACGGCTATTTTACCTTCTTTTATATCCTCTGCCATGAGGTCCATTCCTTGAAGGTGGTAGGCAAACAATAAGGAACGAAACTCTTTGAAAGTTGGCGACAATATATTGGTGATTAATACATTCCGAGTTTGATCGCTTCCAGAAGGGGGTGCCCATCCTTTAGAATTGGTTTGTTGAGAATAATTGACAATATCGCGTGCTTGTTTGTAATAAGCATCTCCTCCATTAAGCTCAAACGTATCGGCATCCATTCCAAGAATTATATAAACATGAAATGCAATGACAGATATTAAGTTTGACTCAAATTGATTGGCACTAAAATTTAAGTTTTGATATTCTAGATACTTAAAAGTAAAATCTTTGTCGTTAAAGTTGTAAACCGAACTGGCATAAGATGAATTGTGAATTGGGCGTGCCGATTGAACTTGAATAGAGGCTTGAAAAGTATCGGTTTGATAATCTTGAACGGTAATGACCATGCTGCATTCAATGCGTTCATGCGTTTTAAATGTTTTGTTTGTCCAACGGGTATTATTTACAAATTCATTGAGCTGTTTTTCGAGGGTTTTAAATACCTGAACATTCTCATTACCGGTTTGTTGTGCATTGACAACCACGGCACAATTTAGCTCTTGAGAACTTCCGTATATTGAAGTGAAAATAGCAACTAAAAGAATAAATCTATGCATCGAATTGTTTTAAAAGTTCATTCATGATATCAATTGCCACATCGGCTTTAGGTTTTAAAGGGAATTCGGTTTGGACGAATTTTTTATCGATGAGGGTAATTTTATTTGTGGTTCCTCCAAATCCAGCTCCTTGATCATTCAACGAATTTAATACAATTAAATCTAAATTTTTAGATTTTAATTTTTTTATCGCATTGTCAACTTCGTCATTGGTTTCTAATGCGAACCCAACAAGAAGTTGGTGGTCTTTAATGGTTCCAAGGGATGCCAAAATATCTTTTGTTTTTTCTAATTCTAGAGATAACGTTTGGGAGTCCTTTTTTATTTTAGAAGTGGCTGTGTTTTTCGGTTTGTAATCTGCTACGGCAGCAGACAGGATTGCGATGTCAACAGATTTAAAATAGGTATGTACTTGTGAATACATTTCATCGGCACTCACGACCGGAATGGTTTTGATACGGGAATGGTCTATTTTGTAATGTGTGGGACCTGTAATATACAGCACCTCTGCTCCCAGTTGTGCCGCATGGTTGGCTATTTCAAACCCCATAAGTCCACTCGAATGATTCCCAATAAAACGAACGGGGTCAATAGCTTCATAGGTGGGGCCAGCAGTGATTAAGACGGTTTTTCCATACAAAGGCATTGACTGTAACATATGAGCCTCTATGTGATTTACAATGGCTTCAGGTTCTGCCATTCTTCCTTCGCCTACCAACCCACTTGCCAGTTCACCAGATGTTGCTGGAATCATCGTATTTCCAAAGGATTGAAGGGTGTCTAATGAGGCTTTTGTAGAGGGATGTTTGTACATATCCAAATCCATAGCGGGTGCAAAATAGACGGGGCATTTGGCAGAAAGATAGGTTGCTAGCAGAAAGTTGTCACTGTTTCCAGCTGCCATTTTAGATAGTGTGTTTGCCGTAGCTGGGGCGATTACGAATAAATCGGCCCACAGACCTAAATCAACGTGGTTATTCCAAACAGCATTGTCATCAGTTTCTTCCGTAAAGGATGAGATGACGGGATTTTTAGAAAGGGTTGAAAGTGTAAGCGGGGTAATAAAATCTTTCGCAGCTGGTGTCATTATAACTTTGACCTCGGCACCAGCTTTGATCAATAACCTTACAAGGGATGCTGTTTTGTACGCAGCAATACCGGCAGTAATTCCTAAAAGAATATGTTTACCGCGTAAAATAGACATCTTTTATTTATCTTCAGAATCCTCTTCTACACTACGGTAGTAGATTTTCTCATTTAACCATTCTTGAACGGCTAAAGCATGTGGTTTTGGAAGACGCTCATAAAACTTAGAAACTTCTATTTGCTCTTTGTTTTCAAAAACTTCTTCTAAGCTGTCGTTAAAAGTTGCAAATTCTTCAAGTTTGTCAATCAATTCTCTTCTGATATCCGTGTTGATTTGCTCAGCTCTACGGGAAATTACAGATATTGCTTCGTAGATGTTTTCTGTTTGTGCATCTACTTTGTTACGGTCGTACGTTTCTGTATTGACGGGTGCATTTACTTTTTTTAAGTCCATAATGAATATTAACTTTTAGTCGTTGTTGAATTAGTTTGAATTGATTTTAAGGCTTCGTACATGGCTTGAATTTCTTCGTTATTTTGAGTTTCTGGAAACGCATATAAAAGGGAGTTGTAAAAGCTTAATGCTTTTTCGACACGCTCTGTTTGTTTCCATTTCACACTATTCATTGCCAGTTTGTAAGCGGAATCAAATTTATAATACATGGCTTGTTCTTTGAAAGATGAGCCAGGGAAGTCAATTAAAAAATTATCTAAGGCAGTTATTGCAGAATTATAATCCCGGTGAAAAGGCCCTGTTTGGTTGTATTGCAAAGCGATGTTGAAGGCTTTTTTTTCTAATTTATAATCTAGTTCTCTTACCAATACACTTGCTTCATCCAAATATTCTGACGAGGGATAGGTATTAATAAATGCTTGAAGTTTATCGATTGCATTTACCGTTTCGGTTTGGTCTTTAGAAAATAATGGAGATAATTTGTAATAACTTTTAGCGGCTAAAAAGGCCATTTCCTGTATTTTCTCACTTTTAGGATATGCACTCACAAAACGCTCCATTTGGTAGTTCGCTGTATAATAGTCTTTGGTTTCGTAAAATGTTTTACAGTACATATACATCAACTTTTGTGCTTGTGGCTTCCCTCTGTACTTGGGAACAATTTGCACAAATATGCGGTTTGCTTTATCAAACTTACCTTCTTCATAAAGTTCTGTTCCTAATTTAAATTTCGCAGCAATATCTTCATTTTTTAAAACTTTCTGGTATTCACTACAGGAGTTTACTGAAAATACTAAAATTAAGATGTAAATAAAATTCTTCATAAATATTTTGAGAATGAGGGCAAAATTACGGATTTATAACGGATTTAAAAAACTATTATTTTAGCTAAGTTAGTAGGTTTGTATTTGCACACTAAAGGTTTAAGCAATATTTAACTAAAATGCTGAAATAAAGGCTGCTATTTTAGCCTGTAATGCTTCTGTTGCAGGAACAAGTGGCAAACGCACTGCATCTTTACAATAGCCTTTTGCTTTCAAAACTGCTTTAATTCCAGCAGGATTGTTTTCTTCAAAGATTAAATTAATAATAGGCATGAGACGTGCTTCTAACTTACGAGAATCTTCTGCATTCCCTTCCATTCCTAATCGAATCATTCTTGAAAATTCTTTTGGAAAGGCTTGACCAATAACTGAAATGACTCCAGAGCCACCCGCTAAGGTTACGCCTAATACTAAATCATCATCTCCAGAAATTACTAAGAAGTCGGCTGGCTTGTTTTTTATAAGTTCTAAATATTGATCTCTGTTATTTCCTGCTTCTTTCACAGCAACAATAGACTCAAAGTCGTTAGCAAGTCGCAAGACTGTAGAGGGCTCAACGTTTTTGGCTGTTCGACCTGGAACATTATATAAAATTACGGGAATCGAAGAGGCTTCTGCAATGGCTTTAAAATGCTGATAAAACCCTTCTTGGGTTGGCTTGCTATAGTAAGGTGCCACTGACAATATAGCTATAAATGGCGACAGGTCTGTGGATTTTAACTCCTTAACTACTGCTGCAGTATTGTTTCCACCAATTCCAATTACTAAAGGCACACGACCTTTATTCGCTTCGATAATTGTGGCTGTAATTTCTTTTTTCTCTTTGGCAGTGATGGTTGCACTTTCTCCTGTGGTTCCACTGATGACTAAATAATCAACCCCATTAGTGATATTAAACTCTACGATCGCTGCTATTGCTTGATGATCTATACTTAAATCTGGTTTAAATGGAGTGATAAGGGCAACTCCAGTCCCGATTAATGCTTTCATTTTATAATCTATTAAGTTGAGTTAAGTATTTAATTAATTCTATTTTAAAAACCTCTGTGTTTTCGGGTTCAATATCGATTGTTAAATCGTGTAATCGCGTATCTTCATTTGTAATCCCAATTTTAAAATTTGCTTTAGAGCTGGATGTAACTAAATTTAGTTCTAATTGATTGGGTTTGTAATAACTGATCAATAAGTCAAATGGCTGTTCTATAAATTCTTCTATTTCATAACTCTTTGGACGCCCTAACCAATCAAAATTGTCTAAACTAAAAAAGGAATCCCAACTATTTGGCTTGTTTTTTTCTAGATTAACCATTGCAATAAAGCGAATTTTGTTCTCATTAATTCCCATTTCTTTAAAGAGATTTCGAAAAAAATCATAATTGTGATACGAATCGTAATCAAAAATAACACCAATAGAGCTTACTTTATCACTTTTAAAATTCTTAATTCGAGACTTAAGAATTGAAGTAATATTTTTTTGAAGCGATAGAGTCCGAAATTGTTTAAAAAACATTTACCTTTATTGTCAAGTACAAATGTAATATAAATGATGTATAAATACATTCAAATTATTGGGATTATTTCCTTGTTTTTATCCTGTGATCATTCAAAAAAATTAACAACGTCTGAAGGGGAAAACATTTCTATATCCGAAGATCTAAAATCAAACCAAGCTATTGAGGCTGTCATTGCTCCTTATAAAGTAAATTTAGACAAATCCATGAATGAGGTATTGAGTTATGCGGTTGACACCTACTCTAAAAGTGATGGTGACTATAATACCGCTATAGGGAATCTAATGGCAGATGCCGTTTTTGAACTATCGAACCCTATATTTAAAAGCCGTACAGGAAATGAACTAGATATGGTTTTATTAAATCATGGTGGGATCCGATCTATTTTACCTAAAGGAAATGTTACTACAAAATCTGCTTACAGCCTGATGCCGTTTGAAAATAGTGTGGTTGTGGTAGCACTTAAAGGATCTGTTCTCATGGAAATGACCACTTATTTAAAGGCGTCTAAAAAAGCGCATCCCATCTCTGGACTCGAATTGGTTTTAAATGCAGATAATAGCTACCAAAAAATTAGAGTCAATGGCAAGGCTATTGATCTAACAAAAACGTACTATATAGCAACCAATGATTATCTATATAATGGAGGCGATCGCATGTATTTTTTAAAGAAAAGCGATACTGTTTACGATCTTAATTATAAAATCAGAAACGTGCTAATCGATTATTTTACAAAGTATGACACCCTTAACCCTAAAAAAGACCTACGCTTTATTAAGCTCAATAATTAGTAATACAGCCACATGAAACGGAGAAATTTTATACAAAAAACAGCTGCTTCTACGGCGTTTATATCCTTAGGTGGTTTAGGATTGGCATCTTGTACGCAATCAACAGCAACCAAAATTACAATTCTTCATACGAATGATGTGCACAGTCATATTGAGGCTTTTGGTCCAAATGAAGGACGAAACGCAAACAAAGGAGGCGTTGCAAGACGTGCATCGCTTGTAGAAACATTAAGAAACGAAAATCCCAACACCTTACTTTTGGATGCTGGAGACATCTTTCAAGGAACGCCTTATTTTAATTTTTATGGAGGCGAACTCGAATTTAAACTGATGAGCATGTTAAAATATGATGCTGCAACCATCGGAAACCATGATTTTGACAATGGAATTAATGGGTTATACGCACAACTTCCTCATGCAAAGTTTGACTTTGTTTCTGCGAACTACGATTTTACAAACACGCTAATGGACACCCATGTCAAACCTTACAGAATCTTTAAAAGAGACGGCATTAAAATTGGAGTTTTTGGATTGGGAATAGAACTTCAGGGTTTGGTTAATAAAGCAGCTTACAAAGAAACGGTTTATTTGGATCCTATTGAAATTGCTCAAGATATGAGCCGTGTCTTAAAAACTGAGCACGCTTGTGATTTAATCATTTGCCTATCGCACCTCGGGTATGAGTATAAAAAATCACCTTCTAAAATATCGGATATCAAATTGGCAAAAGAAACCCAAGATATTGATTTGATTATCGGGGGGCATACCCATACTTTTTTAGACAAGCCAACAGTCGAAACCAATGCGGTCGGAAAATCGGTACTTGTAAATCAAGTAGGATGTTATGGGCTCTATCTTGGTAAAATCGATTTTTATTTTGATGCTAAAAAACTTAAGGCAGTTGAAAGTGACACACAAACAGTATAAGCAAACTGGTAGTTAGATCAACCCTAAATTTAGTGAAAATTAAAAGTTATTTCTTTAGAATACCCTACTCTAGTTTTTAGGGAATAATGGTATCTTTGCCAAAATTATCTTTTTATGTCTTTTTTAAGTGAAATTGAACGCCGCCGTACTTTTGGAATTGTATCCCATCCCGATGCAGGAAAAACAACCCTAACTGAAAAATTACTTCTTTTTGGAGGGGCAATTCAAGAAGCAGGTGCCGTAAAAAGTAACAAAATAAAAAAAGGTGCTACGAGTGATTTTATGGAAATTGAACGTCAGCGTGGAATTTCGGTTGCAACCTCGGTTTTGGCATTTGAATATAACGGCATCAAAATTAATATTTTGGATACGCCTGGCCATAAAGACTTTGCAGAAGATACGTTTAGAACCCTCACTGCTGTGGACAGTGTAATTGTGGTAATTGACGTTGCGAAAGGGGTTGAGGAACAAACCGAAAAATTGGTAAAAGTCTGCAGAATGCGTAACATTCCTATCATTGTGTTTATCAATAAAATGGACCGCGAAGGAAAAGATGCATTTGACTTACTAGACGAAATTGAACAAAAACTTAAGCTGAAAGTAGCTCCGCTAAGTTTTCCTATCGGTATGGGGTATGATTTTAAGGGAATCTATAATATTTGGGAAAAAAACATCAATTTATTCACAGGCGACAGTAAACGAGATATTGAAGAAACAATTAAAATTTCAGACTTATCTGATCCAACTTTAAATACAATCATCGGAGATACGGCCGCTGAAACCCTTCGAGAAGAACTGGAATTGGTGGACGGTATTTATCCTGATTTTAATAACGAAGCGTATTCGAATGGGGATTTACAACCCGTGTTTTTTGGTTCGGCCTTGAATAATTTTGGAGTTCGTGAGTTATTGGATTGTTTTGTTTCCATTGCACCACAACCCCGTCCAAAAAATAGTGAGGAACGCTTGGTAGATCCTAAAGAGAAAAAATTTACGGGCTTTGTTTTTAAAATACATGCTAATATGGATCCTAATCATAGAGATCGTTTAGCATTTATTAAAATTGTGTCAGGTGAATTTAAACGCAATACGCCCTACCTCCATGTACGCCACAATAAAAAATTAAAATTTTCAAGCCCTAATGCCTTTTTTGCTGAAAAAAAAGAAATTGTGGACATCTCCTATCCCGGCGATATTGTAGGGCTCCATGATACTGGTAATTTTAAAATTGGAGATACGCTTACAGAAGGAGAACTTTTAAACTATAAAGGAGTTCCAAGTTTTTCGCCAGAGCATTTCCGTTATATCAATAATGCCGATCCTTTAAAGTCAAAACAACTCTACAAAGGAATCGATCAGTTAATGGACGAAGGCGTTGCTCAACTGTTTACTTTGGAACTCAACGGACGAAAAGTAATTGGAACTGTTGGAGCATTGCAATATGAAGTGATTCAATACCGTTTAGAGCATGAATATGGTGCTAAATGTAGTTACGAAAACTTGAATGTACACAAAGCCTGTTGGATTGAACCAGAAAGTGTCAACCATCCAGAATTTGTGGAGTTTAAACGCGTCAAACAGCGCTTTTTAGCGAAGGACAAACAAGGTCAACTGGTATTCTTTGCAGATTCTGTGTTTACACTCCAAATGACCGAACAAAAATATCCCTCCATAAAATTTCATTTGACGTCTGAGTTTTAATGTTTGTTTTTTAATAATTGTTTTATATATTTGATTGAACCCAAATTTATTAAACTATGAGCTATAACTCAAGACCAAAATTTATTGGTATCTCTTTAATTTTAGGACTCTCCTTATTAGGCTTTTTTATTTTCAAAGGTCTCAAAACATTCAGTGATAAAGACCGCGTTGTAAAAGTAAAAGGACTCGCAGAAATGAATATAACTGCTGTTTCTGCTCAAATAAACTTGAGCTTTTCCTTCTCTGGAGACAATTTAGAAAAAATTATTCGTGACACTGAAAACAAAAAAGTACGCATTATTAATTATTTAATAGCCAACGGGATTGAAGAAACAAATATTAAAATCGGTAGCCCCCTAATCACAGACAGAGAAAAATATTATGACAAACAATGGAAAAATGGAAAAACTGTAACAGTCAAAATAGATCGATACTCTAACGAATTGTCTTTAACGATTCAGTCGGATGATGTAAAAACAGTAGAGAATAAAGCCAATCAATTGAAATCTGATCTTATTAAATCAGGTTTGACTTCGAGAATCTACACAGACTATAGATTTCCAGAATTGAATTCAGTCAAACCAAAATTGATTGCTGAAAGCACAAAAAATGCGCGAATTGCTGGAGAACAGTTTGCCAATGATTCTGAAGCAACTTTAGGGAAAATAAAAACTGCCTCTCAAGGGCAAATTTCGGTTTCAGGACTATACGACCCTCCTACTCCCTATATTCAAAAAGCGAGAGTAGTCAGTACAATTGTGTTTTTCTTAGATTAAAATTTCTTACCCAAAAAAATACTCAATATAATATCAAAAAAAATCTCACTTTTCAGTGAGATTTTTTTTTGATAATAACTAAGCTTGTCCAGTTGGTCCAAAATTAAGTGGAACAGGAGGTTGCTCATAATCTTTAATCTCTCCATGAGCTTGTTCGAAGCGTTTTACATTTTCATGTAAGGCTTTTGCAAGACGTTTTGCATGTTGTGGAGTCAGAATAATACGTGACTTCACTTTGCTTTTTGGCGTCCCAGGCATGATGCTCACAAAATCCACTACAAATTCAGAAACAGAATGGTTAATAATCGCTAGGTTTGAATAGGTGCCTTCTGCTACCTTATCATCTAACTCAATATTAATTTGTCCTTTTTTTGATGGGGCTTTTGGAGTACTCATAGGGATTAATTAAAATTTAATTCTTCTTTCTTTTCTTTTAGTTTTTCGAATTCTTCATTAGAACCTACAATGATATTTTGATACGCTCTAAGACCTGTACCTGCCGGAATTCTATGTCCAACAATTACATTTTCTTTTAAGCCTTCTAAAGTATCAATTTTACCATTCACAGCTGCTTCGTTAAGAACTTTTGTTGTTTCTTGGAACGAGGCTGCAGAAATAAACGATTTAGTCTGTAAAGAAGCTCTTGTAATTCCTTGTAAGATTGGAGTTGCGGTTGCTGGACTTGCATCTCTTGCAACAACCAACGCCTTGTCCTCACGTTTTAGTAAAGAATTTTCATCTCTTAATACACGTGCTGTAATGATTTGACCTTCTTTAAGGTTTTCAGAATCACCTGCATTTTCAATAACTTTCTTTCCGAAAATTTCATCATTTTCTGTAATAAAATCAGAGGTATGAACCAATTGATCTTCTAAGAAAATAGTGTCTCCAGAATCATTTATTCTGACCTTACGCATCATTTGTCTTACTACAACTTCAAAATGCTTATCGTTGATTTTTACCCCTTGTAGTCGGTAAACCTCTTGAACTTCATTTACTAAGTATTGTTGAACAGCTGATGGACCTTTTATGTTTAAGATATCGTTTGGCGTAATTGAACCATCAGATAAAGCCATCCCTGCTTTTACAAAATCATTTTCTTGTACTAAGATTTGATTGGATAATTTAACAAGGTATTTTTTAATATCTCCTAATTTAGATTCAATAATAATCTCACGATTTCCTCTTTTTATTTTACCAAAAGAAACAACGCCATCTATTTCACTTACAACTGCTGGGTTAGAAGGGTTACGTGCTTCGAAAAGCTCTGTTACACGAGGAAGACCTCCGGTAATATCACCTGCCTTTGCAGACTTACGTGGAATTTTTACTAAAATTTTTCCTAAGTTAATCTTTTCACCATCATCGACCATAATGTGGGCACCTAATGGTAAGTTATAAGATCTTATGAGATTTCCTTTGGTATCTTCTACTAATAAGGTTGGAATTAATTTTTTATTTCTAGATTCAGAAATAACTTTTTCTTGGAACCCTGTTTGTTCATCAATTTCAACTTGGTAGGTAACGCCTTGTTCAATGTTTTCGTAACGTACTTTTCCTGAAAATTCAGAAATAATAACGCCATTATATGGATCCCATTGACAAACAACTGTATCCTTTTTAATCTCATCCCCATCTTTAACAAAAATTGAAGACCCATAAGGAATGTTGTTTGTACTTAAAACAATTCCGGTTTTCTTGTCAACTAATTTGATTTCAGAGGTTCTCGATATTACGATATCAATTACATTTCCATCGTTATCTTTTCCTTTAACAGTTTTAAGATCTTCGATTTCTGCTACACCATCAAATTTGACGATTAATTTGTTTTCTTCAGAGATGTTTCCTGCAATACCTCCAACGTGGAACGTACGCAGTGTTAACTGTGTTCCTGGTTCTCCAATAGATTGTGCTGCCACAACTCCTACTGCTTCACCTCGTTGTACCATTTTACCTGTAGCTAGGTTACGTCCGTAACACTTCGCGCAAATTCCGGTTTTAGCTTCACATGTTAATGGTGAACGTACATCGATTGATTCAAGAGGAGATTGTTGAATTTTCTTCGCTTCCGCCTCATAAATATGATCTCCTGCCGCTACTATAATTTCTTCAGTTAGTGGGTTATAGACATCATTTAATGCAGTACGTCCAACGATTCTTTCTTCAAGAGTTTCAACAATTTCTTCATTTTTCTTTAACGCTTTTACAGAAATACCTCTTAATGTACCACAGTCAACAGAGTTGACAATGACATCTTGAGACACATCTACTAAACGACGTGTTAGGTAACCAGCATCTGCTGTTTTTAATGCCGTATCGGCAAGACCTTTACGAGCCCCGTGTGTGGAGATAAAGTATTCAAGAATTGAGAGTCCTTCCTTAAAGTTAGAAAGAATTGGGTTTTCAATAATTTCACCACCACCTGCATTGGATTTTTTAGGCTTTGCCATCAAACCACGCATACCGGTTAATTGACGAATTTGTTCTTTAGATCCCCTTGCTCCAGAATCAAGCATCATATATACAGAGTTAAACCCTTGTTGGTCTTCTCTAATACGTTTCATGGAGAGTTCTGTAAGCTCTGCATTGGTAGAGGTCCAGATATCAATAACTTGGTTGTAACGTTCGTTATTGGTAATAAGCCCCATATTGTAGTTGGCCATAATACCATCTACTTGCTTATTCGCAGCAGAAATCATCGTATGTTTTTCTGGCGGGATAATAATATCTCCTAAACTAAATGACAATCCACCTTTAAAAGCGAAATTGTATCCTAAAGATTTAATTTCGTCAAGGAATGCTGCTGTTTCAGGAACAGAGGTTACTTTCAAAATTCCGTGGATAATATCTCTTAACGATTTTTTTGTTAAAACTTCATTAATATATCCTGCCGCAGCGGGTACTTTTTCGTTGAAAAGTACACGACCTGTGGTGGTTTCAATAAGTTGAGTTGTTAAGTCGCCTTCTTCATTAAAGTCAACAGTTCTTACACGGATTTGTGCGTTTAAATCCACACGTTTTTCGTTGTAAGCAATGATGACTTCTTCAGGAGAATAGAATGTTAAGCCTTGACCTAATACTGGTACTTCTGGGGTTGACAAACGTAACTTTGTCATATAATAAAGACCCAATACCATATCCTGTGAAGGAACAGTAACTGGCGATCCATTTGCTGGATTCAAAATATTATGAGACGCTAGCATTAAAAGCTGTGCTTCTAATATGGCTTCTGGTCCAAGAGGTAAATGCACTGCCATTTGATCTCCATCAAAATCGGCATTAAAGGCCGTACATACTAATGGATGTAATTGGATTGCTTTTCCTTCAATCAATTTTGGTTGAAAGGCCTGGATTCCTAGACGGTGTAAGGTAGGCGCACGGTTCAGTAATACGGGATGTCCTTTTAAAACATTTTCCAATATATCCCAAACAACAGGTTCCCTTTTGTCTATGATTTTCTTAGCAGATTTAACCGTTTTTACAATTCCTCTTTCAATTAATTTTCTAATGACAAAAGGTTTGTATAATTCGGCTGCCATATTTTTTGGCAATCCACATTCAAATAATTTTAATTCTGGTCCTACAACAATTACAGAACGTGCTGAATAATCGACACGTTTTCCAAGTAAGTTTTGACGGAAACGTCCTTGTTTTCCTTTCAATGAATCTGAAAGTGATTTTAATGGACGGTTAGAATCTGTTTTTACTGCAGATGATTTACGCGTATTATCAAACAATGAATCTACCGATTCTTGAAGCATACGTTTTTCATTACGTAAAATTACTTCAGGTGCTTTGATTTCAACCAATCGTTTCAAACGGTTGTTACGAATAATCACACGACGGTATAAGTCATTTAAATCAGAGGTTGCAAAACGACCTCCATCTAGTGGAACTAAAGGACGTAATTCTGGTGGAATTACAGGGATGGCTTTCATAATCATCCATTCTGGTTTGTTCTCACGATTTAAGTTCGATTCTCTTAAAGATTCAACAACTTGTAAACGTTTTAATGCTTCTGTTTTTCGCTGTTTAGACGTTTCAGTATTGGCTTTATGACGCAATTCAAAAGACAAGGTATCAAGATCGATTCTTGATAAAAGGTCAATTAAACACTCAGCTCCCATTTTGGCAATAAATTTGTTAGGGTCTGTATCTTCTAAGTATTGGTTTTCTTGTGGTTGAAGTTCAAGAATATTTAAGTATTCTTCTTCTGTAAGAAAATCCATTTTTTTAACGGGTTCACCTTCGGCATTTACAGCATTACCTGGTTGAATTACGACATAACGTTCGTAATAAATGATCATATCTAATTGCTTAGATGGTAATCCAAGTAAATACCCAATTTTGTTTGGTAAAGAACGGAAATACCAGATGTGTGCTACGGGTACAACAAGGTTGATATGTCCCACACGATCTCTACGGACTTTCTTTTCGGTAACTTCTACTCCACATCGATCACAGATAATTCCTTTATATCGGATACGTTTGTATTTTCCACAAGCACATTCGTAATCCTTTACAGGACCAAAAATACGCTCACAAAATAAACCATCTCGTTCAGGCTTATGGGTTCTGTAGTTAATTGTTTCTGGTTTAAGAATTTCGCCACGAGACGCTCCTAAAATCGACTCTGGAGAGGCTAAACCAATTGAGATTTTATTAAATCTCTGTACTGTATTATTATCTTGCTTTTTTGCCATAATATATGGTTATGATAATGAATTAAATTCTATTATTCTTCTAATCTTATGTCTAGTCCTAAACCTTTCAATTCGTGCATTAATACGTTGAAAGATTCTGGTAAGCCTGGTTCTGGCATTGGTTCTCCTTTAACGATTGCTTCGTATGTTTTGGCTCTTCCAATAACATCATCCGACTTCACGGTAAGGATTTCTCTAAGGGTACTAGATGCTCCATAAGCCTCTAATGCCCAAACTTCCATTTCTCCAAAACGCTGACCACCAAATTGTGCTTTACCTCCTAATGGTTGTTGTGTAATTAGGGAATAAGGTCCAATAGAACGTGCGTGCATCTTATCGTCAACCATATGTCCTAACTTTAACATATAGATGACTCCAACGGTTGCAGCCTGATCAAAACGATCTCCTGTTCCACCGTCGTACAAGTATGTATGTCCAAACCTTGGAATTCCTGCTTCATCGGTAAGCTCATTGATTTGATCGAGAGTAGCTCCATCAAAAATTGGAGTGGCATATGTTCTGCCTAAATCTTGACCAGCCCATCCTAAAACAGTTTCATAAATTTGACCAATGTTCATACGTGATGGTACGCCTAATGGATTTAACACGATATCAACTGGTGTTCCATCTTCGAGAAATGGCATATCTTCTTGACGAACAATACGCGCAACAATACCTTTGTTTCCGTGACGACCCGCCATTTTATCTCCTACTTTAAGTTTACGTTTTTTAGCAATGTAAACTTTTGCAAGCTTAATAATACCCGCTGGAAGTTCATCTCCTACAGAGATGGTGAACTTCTCACGTCTTAGACTACCTTGAAGGTCATTTTCCTTAATTTTATAGTTGTGGAGCAATTCTGAAACTAACTTGTTGTTAGCGGCATCTGTTGTCCATTTACCCGAAACTAAATGCGCATAATCATCAACAGCATTTAACATTTTTAGAGTAAATTTCTTTCCTTTAGGGAATACCTCTTCTCCTAAGTCATTTGAAATTCCTTGAGCAGTTTTACCTCCTACAATTGAAAATAGTTTTTCAACTAAAATAGATTTTAATTCATCAAATTTAGTATCATATTGATCCTCTAATTTAGAAATATCTTCTTTGTCTTGAGCACGTTTTCGTTTGTCTTTAACCGCTCTTGAGAATAATTTTTTCTCAATAACAACTCCATGAAGTGATGGTGAAGCTTTCAATGATGCATCTTTTACATCCCCAGCTTTATCTCCAAAAATAGCTCTTAATAACTTTTCTTCTGGAGTAGGATCTGATTCTCCTTTAGGAGTAATTTTTCCAATAAGAATATCGCCAGGTTTGATTTCGGCTCCAATTCGAATCATTCCATTTTCGTCTAGGTCTTTAGTAGCCTCTTCAGAAACATTAGGAATATCGTTTGTGAGCTCTTCATTTCCAAGCTTTGTGTCTCTAACTTCAAGAGAATACTCATCGATATGAATGGATGTAAACACATCGTCTCTTACTACTTTTTCAGAGATCACAATTGCATCCTCAAAGTTATAACCTTTCCAAGGCATAAAAGCAACCTTCATATTTCTACCAAGTGCAAGCTCCCCATTTTGAGTCGCATACCCTTCGGTAAGTACTTGTCCTTTTTTGACTTTATCTCCTTTTTGCACAATGGCTTTAAGGTTTACGGACGTTCCTTGATTGGTTTTTCTGAACTTAGTTAATGGATAGGTAACAATATTGGAATCAAAACTAACTAATGATTCTTGTTCTGTCCTGTCATATTCGATTGTGATTTTGTTCGCATCTACATACGTAACAACACCAGAACCAGTCGCATTTACCAGAACTCTAGAATCGGATGCTACTTGACGTTCCAATCCAGTTCCAACAATAGGAGCTTGTGGTCTTAATAAGGGTACAGCCTGACGCATCATGTTAGATCCCATCAATGCACGGTTGGCATCATCATGTTCCAAGAAAGGGATTAAGGATGCGGAGATTGATGAAATTTGGTTTGGCGCAACATCAGTGTAATTTACTTGAGAAGGGTCGATTACTGGAAAATCACCTTCTTGACGAGCAATTACTTTTTCTGAAGTAATTTTACCATTTTCATCAACAGGAATACTTGCCTGCGCAATCATTTTATTTTCCTCTTCTTCTGCACTTAAGTATACAGGTGCCCCTTTAATGTCTACTACTGCATTATCAACTTTTCTGTAAGGGGTTTCAATGAATCCCATTGAATTTACTTTTGCAAATACAGAAAGAGAAGATATCAAACCAATGTTTGGTCCTTCGGGTGTTTCAATTGGACATAAACGGCCATAATGTGTATAGTGTACATCTCTAACTTCGAAACCTGCACGTTCTCTTGATAAACCTCCTGGCCCTAAAGCAGACAGACGACGCTTGTGCGTAATTTCTGCAAGTGGGTTGGTTTGATCCATAAATTGAGACAGCTGATTGGTTCCAAAAAATGAGTTAATGACCGATGATAATGTTTTGGCATTAATCAAATCAATCGGAGTAAATACTTCATTGTCACGAACGTTCATACGCTCACGAATGGTTCTTGCCATACGGGCTAGACCAACACCAAATTGTGATGATAATTGTTCACCAACAGTTCTTACACGACGGTTAGATAAGTGATCAATATCATCGATCTCAGCTTTAGAGTTGATTAACTCAATAAGATATTTAATGATTGTAATGATATCTTCTTTGGTAAGTACTTGCTTGTCCATTCCGATATCCAGTCCTAATTTTTTGTTCATTCTATAACGCCCAACTTCACCTAAGTTGTAACGTTGGTCACTAAAGAATAATTTATCGATAATACCACGTGCAGTCTCTTCATCTGGCGGCTCCGCATTACGTAATTGTCTATAAATATGTTCAACCGCTTCTTTTTCTGAGTTGGTTGGATCTTTTTGAAGTGTATTATGAATAATCGCATAATCCCCTTGTTGTGCGCTTTCTTTATGTAAAAGAACCGTTTTTGCGGCAGTTTCTAAAATTTCTTCAATGTTATCCTTATCAAGGATGGTATCACGATCGAGGATAATTTCATTTCTTTCAATAGAAACAACTTCACCGGTATCTTCATCAACGAAATCTTCATGCCATGTATTTAAAACACGTGCAGCTAATTTACGTCCTAAAACTTTTTTAAGTCCTGATTTTGAAACTTTGATTTCTTCAGCAAGGTCAAAAATTTCAAGAATATCTTTATCTCTTTCAAAACCAATGGCTCTGAAAAGAGTGGTTACAGGTAATTTTTTCTTTCTATCAATGTAGGCGTACATAACGCTGTTGATATCAGTAGCAAATTCAATCCAAGAGCCTTTGAAAGGAATCACTCTGGCAGAATATAATTTGGTGCCGTTAGCATGAAAAGATTGACCAAAGAAAACCCCTGGAGATCGGTGTAGTTGTGACACTACTACACGTTCTGCACCATTGATACAAAACGTACCGCTTGGTGTCATGTATGGAATTGTTCCTAGGTAAACATCTTGTACAATAGTTTCAAAATCTTCATGTTCAGGATCTGTACAGAATAATTTTAAACGTGCTTTTAAGGGCACACTGTATGTAAGACCTCTTTCGATACATTCTTCTAATGAGTATCTTGGTGGGTCGATGAAATAATCCAAAAATTCTAATACAAATTGGTTGCGTGTATCAGTGATTGGAAAATTTTCCATGAAGGTATTGTACAACCCTTCATCTCCTCTTTCTTCTGATTTTGTCTCTAACTGGAAAAAATCCTGGAAGGATTTTATCTGAATATCCAAGAAATCTGGATAATCGGTTCTATTTTTAATAGACGAGAAATTTAATCTTTCAGCTTTTTTTGCTAACATCGATGGACGAATTATTGATTAAAAAAAAATATTAATATGTGTATATAATTTATACACAAAAGGGTTTAGGTCATAGAGTGTATAACTCTAGAACCTAAACCATTGTATGGAACTGGGTGGTAAGCTTACTTAAGCTCAACCTCTGCTCCAGCTTCTTCTAAAGAAGTTTTTAAGCCTTCAGCCTCATCTTTAGAAACACCTTCTTTGATAGCGCTTGGTGCTTCGTCAACTAAACCTTTAGCTTCTTTTAAACCTAAACCAGTTAATTCTTTAACTAATTTTACTACTGCTAATTTAGATCCTCCTGGAGCTTTAAGAATTACATCGAATTCTGTTTGAGCCTCAGCAGCGTCTCCACCACCACTAGCTGGTCCAGCAGCGACTGCTACAGCTGCGGCTGCAGGTTCGATACCGTACTCCTCTTTTAAAATTGTTGCTAGTTCGTTAACCTCTTTTACTGTTAGGTTTACTAATTGTTCTGCGAAATCTTTTAAATCTGCCATTTTTCTATCGTTTTAATAATTTTTTAATTTAATATATATTTGTAAAAAGTGCGTACACATTTATGTTATCCCTCTTTTTGAGATAACGTTTTAAGGATACCTGATAGTTTCCCACCACTCGATTGAAGTGCTGAAACAACGTTCTTAGCGGGAGATTGTAATAATCCAATAATCTCTCCAATAAGTTCTTCTTTCGACTTAATGTCAACTAACATATCCAATTGGTCGTCACCAATGTAAACCGCTTGTTCGATAAACGCTCCCTTTAGGAAAGGCTTGTCCGATTTTTTTCTAAAAGCTTTGATTACTTTTGCTGGTGCATTCCCAGTTTCAGAATACATTACAGAGGTGTTACCTTTTAAAATACTTGGTAAATCTCCGAAATCTTTATCTGAAGCTTCCATTGCTTTTTCAAGCAAGGTGTTCTTTACGACTGCTAACTTTATGTTTGCTTTAAAACAAGCACGTCGTAGAGCTGAAGTAGTTCCTGCGTTTAAACCCGATATATCGGTTAGATATAAATTTGAATTCTCAGCTAGTTCTAGAGTCAACGCTTCGATTACTTTTGATTTTTCTTCTCTTGTCATAATAAAATTGTTTAGCTACTAACTTTTGAATCCACAGCAATACTTGGGCTCATTGTGCTTGACATAAAAATGCTTTTTACATAAACTCCTTTTGCTGTTGTTGGTTTTAACTTCATTATAGTTGATAATAACTCTTGAGCATTCTCTTGAATTTTATCTGCAGAAAAAGATGTTTTCCCTATTGCTGCATGTACAATTCCAGTTTTATCAACTTTAAAATCTATTTTACCTGCTTTTACTTCAGTTACTGCTTTAGCAACATCCATTGTAACAGTTCCTGTCTTTGGGTTTGGCATTAAGCCACGGGGTCCTAATACACGACCTAATGGTCCTAATTTACCCATAACACTTGGCATTGTAATAATAACGTCAACGTCTGTCCAACCACCTTTGATTTTTTCAAGGTATTCGTCTAAACCCACGTAATCAGCACCTGCATCTTTAGCTTCCTGAGCTTTATCAGGGGTTACTAATGCAAGTACTTTCATATTTTTACCAGTTCCATGCGGAAGAGATACAATCCCTCTAACCATTTGATTAGCTTTTCGTGGATCTACTCCTAAACGAACTGCTAAATCAACAGATGCATCAAACTTTGTGTTTGTAATATCTTTTACCAAAACTGAAGCCTCTTGAAGACTGTAGATTTTACTCTTATCAATTTTAGCAACTGCTTCCTTTTGCTTTTTTGTTAATCTTGCCATTTCAAATAATTTTGATTAATTGGGTGCTTCACCACCTTTTACAGTTATACCCATTGATCTGGCTGTTCCTGCTACCATTTTCATAGCAGACCCAATCGTAAATGCATTTAAATCTACCATTTTGTCTTCAGCAATTGCTTTAACTTGATCCCAAGTGACTTTTGCTACTTTTTTTCTATTTGGTTCGCCAGAACCTTTTTTTACTTTGGCCGCTTCTAATAATTGTACAGCAGCTGGAGGGGTTTTGATTACAAAGTCAAATGATTTGTCTTTATAAACAGAGATAACCACTGGTAAAACCTTACCAGGTTTATCTTGAGTTCTTGCATTAAATTGCTTACAGAACTCCATGATATTAACTCCAGCAGCACCTAAAGCGGGTCCGACCGGTGGCGACGGGTTCGCTGCACCTCCCCTTACTTGTAGTTTGACTACTTTACCTAATTCTTTTGCCATTTTTTAATTTTAGTGTGACTCGTTATTATACGTTGGAAGCTATAAACCCGAATCTTAATATTTGTGTAACAATTATTAAATTTTATCTACTTGCATATAGCTTAATTCTAACGGCGTTTTTCTTCCAAAAATCTTTACCATTACTTCAAGCTTGCGTTTTTCTTCATTAATATTTTCTACAGTACCATCAAATCCATTAAACGGACCGTCGATTACTTTGACTGTTTCTCCTTTTACAAAAGGAATGGCAACGTTTTGATCTGCTTCTAATGACAGTTCATCAACTTTACCTAGCATTCTGTTCACTTCTGATAGACGTAAGGGAACTGGCTCTCCTCCTTTAGTTTCACCTAAAAAACCAATTACATTGGTAATCGATTTAATAATGTGAGGAATTTCGCCGCTAAGATTCGCTTGCACCATTATATATCCTGGAAAGTAAACTTTATCTTTTTGAACTTTTTTACCTTTTCTAATTTGGATCACTTTTTCAGTAGGAACTAATACTTGATCTACAAAATCTTCTAAACCTAAACGCGAAATTTCATTTTCGATATAAGTTTTTATTTTATTCTCTTGACCACTTACTGCACGAACAACATACCATTTCTTTTCCACTTTAGTTTCTTCCTCTTTTGTATTAACTACATTAGTGTTTTCTACATTAGTGTTTTCTACATTAGTCTCTTCCATCAGTAGTGTTATTTGATCCAGTTAAAATATTCTTCAATAACACCTGCAAACACAGTATCCACACCCCATATAGCTAGAGAAAATATAATCGAAAAAACTGCCACGAGTACTGTTAGACTTTGTCCTTCAGTCCAAGTTGGCCAACTTACATTGTTTTTAAGTTCTCCAAATGATTCTTTTACATATTCTGCTATACCTGCCATTGTTTTATTGTTTTTAATTTGAGTATGATTGCTTTTTTCCAAATACCTAGCACGGGTTGAGAGACTCGAACTCACGACACCTGGTTTTGGAGACCAGTGCTCTACCAACTGAGCTAAACCCGTAAATACAAGTTAAGGTATCTCGATAAATCGAGACACCTTTACAAGTATTAATCTAATAATATTAGTCTAAAATCTCAGTTACCTGACCTGCACCTACAGTTCTACCACCTTCACGAATCGCGAAACGAAGTCCAACATGCATTGCAATTGTTTGAATCAAATCAACTTCAATTGTCAAGTTATCTCCTGGCATTACCATTTCTACTCCTGATGGTAAAGCAATGTTTCCTGTAACATCTGTTGTACGCACATAAAACTGCGGACGGTAGTTGTTATGGAATGGAGTATGACGTCCACCTTCTTCTTTTTTAAGGATATAAACTTCAGCTTTAAATTTAGAGTGTGGTGTTACTGAACCGGGCTTGGTAATTACCATACCTCTTGAAATTTGAGATTTTTCAATACCTCTTAATAAGATACCAGCATTATCTCCAGCTTCACCTCTATCTAATATTTGACGGAACATTTCAATTCCTGTAATTGTAGAGTTTAATTTTTCAGCACCCATACCAATGATCTCAACTGGATCTCCTGTATTTGCAATACCAGTTTCGATACGACCTGTAGCAACAGTTCCACGACCTGTAATTGAGAATACATCTTCAATAGGCATTAAGAAATCTTTTTCAACATCACGAACAGGTAATTCAATCCATGCATCCACAGCTTCCATGAGCTCTAATACAGTATCAACCCATTTTTGCTCACCATTAAGTGCACCTAATGCAGATCCTGAAATAACAGGTCCATTATCACCATCGTAATCATAAAAATTCAATAGATCTCTAACTTCCATATCGACAAGCTCTAAAAGCTCATCATCGTCAACCATGTCAACCTTATTTAAGAATACAACCATTCTTGGAATTCCTACCTGACGACCTAAAAGGATATGCTCACGAGTTTGTGGCATTGGACCATCTGTAGCAGCTACCACTAAGATAGCACCATCCATTTGTGCTGCTCCTGTAACCATGTTCTTTACGTAATCGGCGTGACCTGGACAGTCAACGTGAGCGTAATGACGATTGTTAGTTGCATATTCTACGTGAGAAGTATTGATTGTGATACCTCTTTCTTTTTCTTCAGGAGCATTATCAATCTGATCGAATGATTTTGCTTCAGAATATCCTGCATCAGCTAATACTTTAGTAATAGCAGCAGTTAAAGTTGTTTTACCGTGATCTACGTGTCCAATAGTACCAATGTTAAGGTGTGGTTTTGAACGATCGAAAGTTGCCTTTGCCATGTTTTAAAATTTATTCTTAGTTATATTAATATTTAGTAATCTTACTCGTATTTAATTTATTTATACTCAAAAAAAAGAGCCAATGACGGGATTTGAACCCGTGGCCTCTTCCTTACCAAGGAAACGCTCTACCCCTGAGCTACACCGGCCAAAAAATAGAGCGAGTGACGACCCCTTCGCTGTGAGCGAGAGATCACGCTTTCGGCGTGACGACACTTCGCTGTGAGCGAGAGACCGGGTTCGAACCGGCGACATTCAGCTTGGAAGGCTGACGCTCTACCAACTGAGCTACTCTCGCAATTAATTTATTTAAATGTGGGGAGAGCAGGATTCGAACCTGCGAAGACGTAGTCAGCAGATTTACAGTCTGCCCTCGTTGGCCGCTTGAGTATCTCCCCTCAATTTAAATTATATTTCACTCTTTTAATGAACGTGAGCCGATGGAGGGACTCGAACCCACGACCTGCTGATTACAAATCAGCTGCTCTAGCCAGCTGAGCTACATCGGCTTTTTTTCAGTGTTTTTGAACACAAAAAAAAGCCCGCTATTTCTAACGGACTGCAAATGTATATATATTTTTCTTGTTTCAAAACATTTTTTGTAAAATTTTCATTAAAAGTGACGTAATTTTTCTTTTCGCTTTTTTAACTGTCTTTCTAATGATTGTAAAGCTGTATCTAACCCCTCTTCAAAAGTTTTAGAAACCTTCTTTACAACAATGACATCTCCAGGAATAGAGAGCTGTACTTCAAAAATTTTATTTTCTTTTTGTGAGGTATTTTCGACCTTCAGATAAACATTTGATTTAATAATTTTATCAAAAAATAAATCTAATTTATCCATTCGCTTCTGAATAAAATCAATTAATTTTCGATCGGCATGAAAATTTACGGATTGTGTGTGTACTTTCATAATGAGATATTTAAGGATTAAATTAGATCCTAAGATAAACTCCTAGGATGTGATTTTTTATATACTTTTTTGAGTTCACCAACACTATTATGAGTGTAAACTTGTGTGGCTGCTAAACTCGAATGCCCTAAAAGTTCCTTGACAGCATTTAGATCTGCACCATTATTTAATAAGTGAGTTGCAAAAGAGTGTCTTAGAATATGTGGACTTTTTTTAACTTTAGTTGAGATATTATCAAAGTAACCCGTAATAATTCTATATACCAACATTTCATAGGCTTTCTCTCCTTTTTTGGTTAAGAAAAGAATGGAGGGGTCAATTATTGTTTTTAGTTTTATACGCGCTAATAGATAGGTTTCTAGGGTTTCCATCACTGATGGAAGCAAAGGAATGATTCGTTCTTTATTTCGCTTTCCTAAAACCTTTATATGTCCTTGAGATAAATCAACATCTTTGAGTTGGAGTTGAACTAACTCTATACGTCGGATTCCAGTAGAATAAAAAAGTTCTACAATGAGTTTATCGCGCACACCTTCGAAGGTGTCAGTGTTTATATTATTCAATACAAAATTAATTTCTGTTTCAGAAAACGGTATTTGTAACTTTTTACTTACTTTTAATGCTTTATGTTTTACTAAAGGGTTGGCTTTGATAGAATCGGTCTTTAATAGAAATTTATAGTAACTATTTAAAGACGATATCTTTCGATTGATTGTTCGATTGGAAATAGTATGATCGACAAGTTCTACAATCCATGTGCGAATTTGCGAATAGTTAGCATTTGAAACTTCTAAGTCTGAAAATTCTTGAGTTAAAAATAATTGAAATGCTTCTATATCTTTTTGATAGGCCACCACTGTTTTGGGGGAATACTTTTTCTCTAAAAGCAAATAATCAATAAATTTTTGGATACGCATTCATTTGATTTTACCACTCCAAGATACATAAAAATTTATGAAATTCCCACAAAAAACTATGGTTTCTTATGGGAATGTCACAAAGGAGTTAAAAAGTCTTACGCTTTTATCTTTCCTATCACTAATGCCATCACTCCTCCCATAATGGCAGCAGATACTGCATCAATAGCAACTAGCAGTAAAAAATTAGAATCTAAGCTAGATCCAGACGAATACATGAAAAAATTCATGCTAAGCGTCCACAGAAGACCAATTAAAAACCCTGCTTTAGCACCAGATTTAAAAGTACTAATATTTGCCCATCGGTTAAAAATCAGAGCAAAAGTAAAGGCATAAAACAAGCACCCTAGTAAAATGAATAACATGCATGATTCTGAGTCATCTGGGTAAAGATCTGTAAAAAGGTATCCATAAAATAGAAAGCCTAGTAAAAAACTAACAATGGTACCTGTGATACCCGATAATAAAAAAGATTTTGTGTTCATAATTTAAAGATTTGGTTCTATCAAATTTAATAAATTTTATAAATAAACCAAATATTTTAACACTTACTGTAACTGATTCACAGAATTATATAAACCAAAAAAGCACCTTAAATAAGGTGCTTTGAATCGTATTGATTTTGAAAACTTATAGGTTTTCAGCGTCTCTTAATCCTTGTATGTATTGCGCTTTTTGAATTTGTGCTCTACGTTTT
>Ga0209138_1000948_pt1 | contig 26203 bp, 21 predicted proteins | sample SaaInl3SG_22_DNA_FD_184645 | JGI IMG/M metagenome (GOLD analysis project Ga0209138, IMG submission 184645) | Marine microbial communities from expanding oxygen minimum zones in the Saanich Inlet - ESP_153SG_22_DNA (SPAdes) (version 2) | ecosystem: Environmental > Aquatic > Marine > Intertidal...
ATACCCACCTTGCGCACGACATCGATGCGCTCCTGGAGGAGCAGGGACTGACTCGCGAGGACATCGGGTCGTGGATTGCCCACCCGGGGGGACCCCGGGTGCTCGAGGCGTTCTCCGAGGCACTGGATCTGCAACCGGCGGACTTGGCGCAAAGCTGGCAGGTGATGGGGGAAGTGGGCAACCTGTCCTCCAGTGCCGTATTGCATGTTCTGGCGAAGTCTCTGGATCGCCCGCGAGGCCACAAAGCCCTGCTGTTTGCCCTAGGGCCCGGTGTCAGCGTCGAAATTGTCCTGTTGGAGTGGCCGTGATTGCCTACACCCTCTTTGTTTTCCTGACCGGTCTGGAGCGGCTGTGGGAGTTGCGGGTATCGCGCAAGAACGCTGCGCTCGCGTTTGCCCGGGGCGGCAAGGAATACGGGTTTTCGCATTTTCCCTGGATGGTGGCGCTTCACACCGGGTTGTTAGGGGCAGCGGTAGCAGAAGTGTGGTTGTTGGATCGACCCTTCCTGCCGGTGTGGGGGTGGGTGTTCCTGGCAATCGCCCTGTTGTGCCAGGTCGGGCGCTACTGGGTGATTTCGGCGTTGGGCGATCAGTGGAACACCCGAGTCATCGTGGTGCCGGGGGCTACCCGTATCCGCAAAGGTCCCTACCGGTTTTCGTGGCTGTCCCACCCCAACTATTGGATTGTCGCCATTGAGGGCATTGCGTTGCCCCTGGTGCACAGCGCATGGATTACCGCGATTGCGTTCACGGTGTTGAATGCCATCTTGCTGCTGGGTTTCCGTATTCCCACGGAGAATCGAGCACTCCGGGAGCTCTCGTGACTACCGGGGCTCTCAACACCGCAGATCTGAACACTGCAGATCTGACGATTGTGGGCGCTGGCCCCATCGGTTTAGCCACGGCCATTTTTGCCGCCCAGGCGGGTCTTTCCGCCATTGTGCTGGACGCAGGCCCCAGGGATGGCGATAAGGCATGTGGTGAGGGTCTGATGCCCGGCACCAAGCCGCTCCTCGACCAGCTGGGAATCGACCCTCCCGGACATCCGCTTGAGGGTGTCGTATATGCCCAAGGCGCACACCGGGTGGAGCATCGATTCCCCGGCCCTGCCGGGCGCGGGGTCCGTCGGACCGCCCTTCGAGAAGCACTGCTGCGCAAAGCCGTGGACCTGGGCGTTCAGGTGCGAGAAGAAAAATACGCGTCTTTGACCCAAACGAAAGATGAGGTCTCCCTCACCACCGACCAGGGAGCAACCCTCACCTCGCGCTATGCGATCGGGTGCGATGGATTGCACTCGAAGGTGGCCCAGGGCATGGGTGTGGTCAAAGCGGTGCCCCGCTCCGCCAAACGATACGGACTGCGCCAACACTTTTTTGCCAAGCCCTGGTCATCGCTGATTGAGGTGTACTACAGCAAGGACGCCGAGGTCTACATCACCCCGGTCTCCGAGGACACCGTCGGTGTGGCGGTGTTGGGACGCAAAGGCGTCAATCTCGAAACCGCCGTTGCGGGCATCCCCCAACTGCACACCCGCTTGGCGGGGGCAGAACCCGCCTCCACGCTGCGCGGGGCAGGCCCGTTCCCGCACCGTGCGAGAACGCAACGGGTGGGACGGGTGCTGCTGGTGGGGGATTCCGGTGGTTACGTCGACGCGATAACCGGGGAAGGCTTGCGCGTAGGGTTTGCGCAAGCGCGCGCGGCCATCGAGGCACTAGTCATCGATACCCCGGCTGGGTATCCAAAAGCGTGGAAAAAAGTTACCCGCGAATTCCGGGTACTCACCAAAGGTCTGGTGGCGCTCGCCTCTTCACCCCTGCGATCCTCCATTGTTCCCCTCGCCCACGCGCTACCCGGGCTGTTTGGCGTTGTCGTGAACCGTTTGGCCAGATAGTGGTTCGGACACTGGGGGCGCTGGTGGCCTCCACCCATCCGGGGCCGTCGTTCGCTGTGGCCGCGCTTGCCGGAATCCTCGCCTGGGGGTTTCAGGTCCCCTGGCCGGTAGCGCTGGTCGTTGTGGTCTCGGTGTTGATGAATCAGTTTTCGGTGGGCTTATCGAATGATGCGATTGACCTGGTCCGCGATCGTGAATCAGGTCGGATGGACAAGCCGCTGGTTCGAGGCGACATCTCACCCGTGACGGTGTGGGTCGCCGCCGCGGTGTTGGGTGTGGTGTCACTGGGTGTGTCCTGGTTCGTGCACCCGGGGGTGTTTGTGGCACAAACCATCTTTTTGGCGGCCGGGTGGGCCTACAACCTTGGGCTTAAGGCAACCGTGTTCTCCGCACTCGCGTATGGGGTGGGATTTGGTGCTCTGCCAGCGATCGTGAGTTTTGCGGCAACCCCGGCCCTCGCACCACCCTGGTGGGTGGTGGTCATCGGGTCGGGGCTAGGTGTTGCCGCGCATTTTGGGAACGTTGTGCCCGATCGCGAGACGGACCAAGCCCACGGTGTCAGAGGATTGCCCCAACTGCTCACCGCACAAACGGTGGCTGTTTCCCTGAGTGTGCTGGTGGTCGCTATGGCGACAGTCTTGGTCGTGGGGGCGGGAGCGGAATCTCTCGTTGCCTCCGTGCCGGCAGCAGCAATCGCCACCGGCCTCGCCATCGCAGGGGGCAGCCTCGCTCTGCGCCGCCCGGCCTCCCGGGGGGCGTTTAGAGCATCCATTGGTGCGGCCCTTGCATTGGCGCTCGGCCTCGCCATTGCGCTGGTCATGGGCGGGTAGCGAGGCTACCTTTTTCGCCGACGTGGGCCTAGTGTGAGGATATGTCTAAAGGTAAATGGCCCAAGAAAAGTGTCGTTCCGTCGCTGATGGCGGACCGGATGGAAGAGGTCTTCCACATTGTCCTCGGGGTGTTTCTTTTCGGGATTGCCCTGGTGGCGCTCGGCTTCTCGCTGGTCCGCGTCTTCACCACGACACCGTTTTTCCCTGACGGGATGATTCAGGCCATCAACGACATTTTGTTCATCATCATCATTCTGGAAATCCTGCGCACGGTCATCGCTCGATACACCGACGGAGTATTCCAGCTTCAAAACTTCCTGATCATTGGAATCATCGCCGCTGTTCGTCACATTCTGACCGTTGGAGCATCGATGACGCTCGGCGCAGAGAAACCCCGCGAAAGCTTTGATCGCGCCGTGATTGAGTTGGGAATAAGTTCCGCCATTGTTGTCGCGCTTGTGTTCGCGATTTTCTTGTCACGAGCAACCGACGGTGCCCTCTCGGCAAAGACCGTGAAGGACAAGTAGGGACAACCCGGGCGGTCCACCAATAACCCCCTAGGTACCATGAAGCATGTTCGACCACGTGCTTTCAGCGCTGAAAAAGTCCCGCTTAGGCGCTCTGGAACACGGGCAGGTGAGGCAGTCGGGGTCTGCCGGGTCTCTCTTTGCCGGTGACTTTGCTGGCGTGCTGAGTGTGGACGCGGAATTTTCTGGCTCGAGGCTCGGTATCGGGGTGATGGACAACCTGGAGGGTGAGGTGGTCAGTCTCAAAGGAACAACGTGGGCAGTCCCGTCCGATGGGAGGCCCCGCGAGATCGCGGGGAGTGACAAGGTCGCTTTCGGAATAGCTGCGCACGGCGGAATACGACACTCACTGCACATTCCGGCCGGAAGCGATACTGCCGGGATTTCCGCGGCACTGGACAACACGCTCTCTCGGCATCACATTGATCACGAAGATGTTGTGTGTGCTGTGGAGATTGTCGGGTCCTTTGAAGATGTCGTGCTCCGCACGATCCATCGGCCCGACTATGAGGGGGAACCATTAGGGGAAATCATCGATGACGAGATTCGGTTCTCTTTTGCCCAGTGGCAGGGAACGCTGGTGGGCTTTCGTTACCCCGATGCCACAGAAGGCATGACCATCCCCGGGCTTCACCTCCACGGGATCAGCGAGGACCGAAATTCTGGTGGCCACGTTCGTAACCTCGTGACTAGAGATGTCACCGCCCATGTGTGGCTGGATGACCTTGTGCTCGAGGCCACATCAAAGGGCAGCGATGAGGCCGTAGCGATTGACTTTGACCGGTATGAGGGCCCCGTGGGCGAAAGAACAGAACGAGAAGAGTCATGAAGGACATCGCTGTCGAGGCCGGAAGCTTGCTTCCTGCCAGCATGCTCGCCGGTGGCGTAGCCGATTCCTGTGATGGCACGTGACCCCCGCTCTTACCTGCGCAGATGCATCGGCACGAACAAGCCCTGGGGGTTGTTATCCGCGGGTGAAGTGAAAGATGATCCCAAGGACCGTAATAACGACACCGGAGATACCCAGCATCCGGTGGGCGTTGCCTTTCCACATCAACTGCGCCCGCTTCACCAGATAGATGAAGGGCTTTGCTTCCGATTGTCGGAAGCCTCCATCGGCGAGATACGCACCGATAGCTGCCATCACGAGAAACCAGGACATGCACCGAGCATAGTGATGGAGACCCGCGTTCGTTGACCTCTGGAACGTCATGGATTCCAGGTCCCCACCGTGAGCCCGGATGGCCGGTACGAACCCTGAGGCGGCTAGAAGGTGACCACTTCGGAGGGGAACGTGCAGGAGACTCTCGGACGCCGCATTGCGTAGCGGGGGTATGGCTGCGACGTCGGGGTGAGCCCTGGTGCTTAGAGCTCTTTCTCAACCGCGGCCATAATGGCCAAGTCCTGCCACGACATTCCGGTTGACTTGTAGATTCGTCTCTCGTCTTCGTCGACATCAACCGAACTTCCAAAAAGTTCTTTCAGTTCGATCAGGGCGCTTTCGGCAAGGTGTCCCTCGCTAATGGCCATGACGACGTCACCGGCCTCTCGCAGCGCAGAGTCGCGGCTTTCCACATAAACCGAACCAGACGCCATTAGTTCCCCGGGCAGTTCCCGCGAGTTGGGGTCGTGAGACCCTACTGCAGCGATGATGGCGTTTGTTTTTACGTCGTCTGCAGCAAACAGCGGCTGTCCCGAGCTGGTCGCGGTGATGACTATGTCGGCATTTGCGAGCTGCCCCGAGTCTCCGATTGATGCGTCAAATCCTTCGGAGACGAGCCTTGAGATCACCGCCTGGGAGGTAGTGGGGTTTCGCGCGAACAAGTGAATCTGATTCGTCGAGGTTGCATGCCGAAGAGCTAGAGCGTGCGCCACGGCTTGAGGACCTGAGCCAAAAATCGCTGTACTGGGCTTCTGGGGAGGACTCAGCCTCTGCACGGTGGCAGCGGTCATGGAGGCGGTTCTCAATAGCGTTAGTGCGGCACCGTCACACTGGAGGAGAGGGGTCAGGGTTGCCGAGTCGAGCAGCGAAAAGATTCCCTGGATGCGATCGAGGCCTTGGGCCGGGTTTGACGGTGCGACCGTAACGAACTTAAGGCCAACCCTGTCCCCAATTTCACTCGGCATGAGAAGCCCTTGGCCGTTGTCAAAATTTACGTGAAGCCTGGGATGGTCCATCTCCGGGTCGAATCCTGATTCGAGCAACGACGCGAGGGCCGATGTTGCTTTGTCGTAACCAAAACCTTCAAAGAGGTCCGAAGCCTCAACCCACCGAATCTGTTTCATCGCAACGAGAAACCCGAGTCCAAAGGGTCCGTCGGAACCAGGACAAAATTCGATTCGGCCATCAGCCACGCGTTTCCGGTGATTTCGGGAATCACCCCAGAGATCGAGTGTTCTTCGTATGTGTCAGCAATGCGACCCTCAAATCGCGTGCCGATTATTGACTCGTGCACCAGCGTCATGCCTTCCTGGAGCTCATTGCTGGCTGCGAGCTGCGCAATTCGTGCCGCGGTTCCTGAACCGCACGGCGAGCGGTCAACCCTGCCATCTGCATAGATGGCGACGTTGCGCTGGTGAAGTTGCGTGCTGGTTGTCGCGAGGCGGTCGTAGAAAATCGTTCCGTATATGCCGTTGAGCCGGGCATCGGTCTGCGATTGAGATTCAGGCGTGCTATTCAGTTTCCACTTGATCTCTCGACCGAGTCGAACGAGTTCGTCCAAGTGATCGGGAATGACCTCAAGGCCGAGCTGAGAAGCCTCCAGAATTGCGTAGTTTGCACCCCCGTAGCTGATGTCGAGAACGACCGTTCGTCCGTCATCAAGTCGGACTGAGAGGTCTGTTGCAACGACGTGAGACCCTACGTTCCGAAAGGTAATTCCCGTGATGACATCGTGTTCTTTCTGAACCAGCGCCTGAACCCGGCCGGAGGGGACGTCGATGGTGACAGGAGTAACCGAGTCGGGAGTTGAAGCAACGAGGCCAGAGTTGACTGCCCACGCTCCCAGCGCGATGGTTCCATGCCCGCAGGCGGTCGAATAGCCGTCACCGTGCCAGAACAGTACTCCGAAATCAGCACCAGCGTCGTCCGGTGCTGTCACAAACCCGCCATACATGTCAGCATGCCCTCGGGGCTCGTTTACCAGTAATTTCCTCACCCGGTCGAGCGCATCACTCTCTTGGGCGAACGAGCGCTTGTCGAGCACGGTTGAGCCCTCGAGTTCCGGCAGACCCGTGTGGACAATTCGGAAGGGCTCTCCAGCGGTGTGGTAATCGGTAGCCGAAATCGAGAACTGCGTGGTCATTCCAGGAGTCTAGTCACGGGTAAAAGGCAAGCGTTTGCGGAGTCCTGTTGCGACGCAGTTGGACGGATTCGGACCCTCAACCTTCTGATCCGTAGTTCTTTTCACACCCGCTAACTCACGCAGTTTTCCCTAATCTACTGGTCCTTCTCGGGGTCTGTGTGTGTCACCGTGTCCTTGCGTGCGCCAGTGTTTGGGCTGACTAAATGGCTGACCTGCGGGATACCCAGAAAGGGGGAGTCAGATCCACCTCTCGTTCCTAACGGTCGAGACTGTTACGCTCGATTCACTCGGGTTTGTGACGTTGGCACAGGACATTTCCTAACGAGCCCCCTATCGAAGGGCTCACTGTCATGACGTTGCTTCCCAATGGTGTGGTTATCCGGCGGGTTGTTGTTGCCATCGTCTCTAGTGGACTCGCGGGAGTGCTGTTGGCTGTCGGGGTCCCCCCGAGCGCTCAAGCCTCGTCAACCGTATCCACTATTTCTACCGCTGAATATCCCCTCGGTATTGATTTTGATTCCTCTGGAAACCTCTTTATTGCATCGCAAAAAAACGATGTGTCCGGCAATCTTGGCTTAGTTGTGATTCCCGAGGTTTCAGGAACGCTATTCGGTCAAGCGGTGGTTGCCGGGCAGGAAAAACTTCTCGTGTCGACATCTGCGATTCGAGGGGTTGCAGTTGATTCAAATGACGATGTTCTCTATTCGCTTTCAGATGGAGGAATCTATGCGCTGACAAGCTCAACAAGGACAGTTTTTGGGGTCAGCGTTTCGGCTAACTCTCCGACACAGATTGCCACAGCATCAAGCCTGAGTGGCCCATTGGAATTTGATGCTGACGGCAATCTTTGGGGTGTGTATCCGAGCTCTTCATCCGTTGGTGTCTTGCCCATAAGTACAACCACCTTGTTCAACCAGTCCGTGACCGCCAACACGGAAGCCACCTACACCATGGCCTCCGGATCCTGGGTTTGGGACATCGCGTTTGACGGTTCGGGCAACCTTCTTTATTCAGATGGTTGGGGGAATCAAGGAGTTTGGATTTACTCAAAATCATCGGGCACTTTTTTCGGTCAATCAATCACTGCGTTTACTGCGACTGAGCTCACTGGTTTTAGTGGTGTGTTCGGTCGCGCCGCGGGAATTGACACTGATTCTGCAGGAAACGTATTTGCAGTGCTTTATGGCTCCGCGATTTATGTTTTCTCTCCTTCGGGTGGAGATTTCATCGGTCAAAGTGTTTCAGCCTCAAGCCTCACGCAGTTAACGGATACTTCCGGCAAGGCCCAGCAGGGAGTTGCCGTGTCATCCGACGGGAAAATTGCGTCAGGAGCTTTTTCAGCTACTTTCTTGTTCGCTGCTGAAGCTAGCGAGTCTTCGGGTTCAGCGGGAAGCAGTTTGGCCAGTCCTGATGCTGGTGTTCCAGGGATTTTCCTCACCGTTGCTGGACCCGTGGGCAGGAGTGCGTCTGAAGCACCCGTCTATTACGGTGCTGACCGTGTCGCCGTCACCTCCACTTACCTGCTCACCGTGACCCGTGTTTCTAACGTCTCCCCGACGATCACCACGCTCGCAGAGGGCACCATTGATGCTGATGGTTCTTTCTCCTCCATGACACGACTTCCCGCCCTCGCACCTGGAACCTATAACGTGCAAATGGTGGGAACCCATGTGAACGGGTCAACTCTTCAACTCACGTCCCAAGTCACCATCGGAGGAGTTGGGCAGTTCACCAGTATTGGCGCGAACATCCCCATCATCAAATAGTCGGCAGACCTGGGGTAACTCGGACATCCAACCAACTGATCCGTAGTCAGATGCACCAGCGCTAACCGGTGTGGTTTTTCCCCACAATAACAGGGAAGTAGACGGAGTGGGCTGGATTGATAGGGTCGTCCAACAGCGTTGATGGCTGACTAATTGGCTGACCGACGAGACCTGCGACGCACCACGACAACCAGGAAGAAGACCACCAGAAGCATCACCAACGCTCCCACAACCCACCACAGCAACCCGGTGGCACTACCCGCCGTCAACTCGATCGGTTCTTGAACCTCAACTCCGAGGTTTGCTGCCTTGATGAACCCATCATCTCCGACACCCTGAATCTGAAGCGTGTGAGTACCGACCGGCAAGAACTGAGAATCCACCACAAACTCTGTTGTGAAAGACCCATCCTCACCCACCGTCACAGTCCCCATCAACGTCGGGTCGGAGAACATCCACACACTCGCGGTAGTGCCCGGCATGAAACCGTCACCTGACGCCGAAGCCACAGAATCCTGGGTCACCTGAATCACCGGCGCTTCAGAGGTCCCCCCAACCACACCGCTCTCGGAGTCAACATCAACAACCAAATTCCAGGACCCATCACCCACTGAGACTCGCCGCTCATTTGGCAAAGGGACCACTGTTACCGGGGTGGGGAACCCAGCAGAGGTTGCAAGTGAGGAACCCACCGACAAATCAGGCAAAACACCTAGCTCTCTATTTAGTTCCGGAGCGATCGGGCCTTGAGAAACATTGATCGTCATATCGACCACAGTTTGGTTCCCGTTTTCATCAAAACCGGCGACCTGCATCACCTGTCGACCAATCGGGACAGGGGCCTCAGACTGGCGGGCAGTGAAGGAAAGTTCCGTATCGAACGTTCCATCGTCTTTCACGGGAACACGAGCGAGCTCTCGAGCGTCACCACCAGTTCTCCCAGGCAACCACACCTGCAACTGTGACCCCGGCAACAACCCACCACCTGTGAACTGGGTTGACTGTCCTGTCGGCACACGAATCTCCAGACTATTCGACGGGGTATTCGTATCAACACCACCACCGGACTGGGGTTCCGTCAACTGCATCCCGAACTGGAAAGCACCCGTCTGCACCGACACACCCCCTGGCAGGGCGCGCTTAGTCACCGTGGAGGGTGCACCACCAACAGTTGCCCTCGTCCCAATACTCGGATCAAAACCACGACCAGGAGACGTCACCGGGCCCAGCAAAACGCTGGGTGTTGGCGTCGGCTGCGGTGGGGTAATAATGCGAGGTTGCGCCGGCGTCGGAGTGACCACCACAGGAGCCGGAGACGACACACCACCAGAACCGCCACCACCGGACGGCGCGGGGACAGCCGGCGTGGCCGACACCGTTGAGGAGACCGTCCCTGTCCCAATAGTGTTTTTTGCTGAAACCCTGAAAGAGTACGAGGTTCCATTGGTGAGACCCGTCACCGTGAAAGACGTGGAGGTAGAAACCCCATCGGTCAGCGTGGTCCAAGTAGAACCGTCGGGGTCCAGCTGCTCAATGACATAATCCGTAATCGCCGAACCACCAGAACCAGGAGCCGTCCACGACAACGCAACCTGCCCATTACCCGCGCTAGCGGTCGCACCTGTCACCTGCAATGGGGCAGTCGGAGCACCCACGTCAAACGTGTTGGATGCCTGTTTCAGAACTGTTCCACCATCTCCGCCATATTCAATGACGAACCGTGGCCTCGAGCAAGCGTTTCGGCAATCGTTCCAGGAGGATCCGACACCGTTACTCCCAAAACCGAATTCGACGAAGTCCTCGTCAGACGAATTGTTTGGTTCGCCATCAGAAAAGTAGTTGAACTGAGAAGCGCCATCAATAGTGTTTGTTGTCCGGCGAGTCGAGGTTCCGGCAATGAAGAATGTTTGACCAGCTTCCGGTCCATCAACCCACTGAAAAGTGCCCTCCGTGTCTAAATCTGCTCCACCAATCCAGCCGACATCATTCAGTTTTGTCCTCAGAAAGTTGTGTTCATCAAGAGAAGCGATGTTTGCGAGGTACCCGTTTAACCCATTGAAGGTCCTCCGCGAACCCGTGTTCGTGCATTCATCATCCGTCTGAGTAAGTCCAGCTGAATCGTCGTGAGCTGACGAGTCTCCGTATTTCGCCCTGCATCGTGCGTCCTCCCACGCCACCGCAGAGCCAACATTCACAACTTCGTAATAGTGACCAGTGTCTGTTGAATACGTAGCTCCCGAAAGAGACGCAGAAATCTGAATCGTCTCATCACCACCGCCTGCAGGACTCTTGTATTGCAGCGTCTCAAGAGCGGCATTCACCTCAGATGGTGTGCCCTCAAAAGCAATCTCATAAAGGCCAGATTGAGTTGCATCCGCCTGATAACCCGTCAGTGACTGAGTCAACCCTGTCGTCGACCCGAGCTTAACTTCGCCAGTAAGGGCCGAACCATCGGATTCATTAATAACCACCAATACCTCATCTGCAGCGGCGAAGCCCGAAACATCACAAGACGATGTGCAGACATTGGTGAACGAGGAACTAGAAGTACCAACCTTCGAAGAAGGAGCCGATAGCGCGAATGTGCCCTGAGTAACATCAAAAGTCACCGTCGACGCGTCATTCTTCGCATTGTAATTTGCGGTTGCACTCAATGTCGGTCGAACTTCGCAACCGTTGGCTCCAGAGCCTATTGATGAGAAGGTCAAGGTACTTCCTGACACAGCGCAACCGGTCGTCCCTTGACTCACTACTGAGTAACCAAGTGTTCCGTCACCGACCGCGCGAGTTGCTGACAAGGCCAATCCACTGTCAGCCAAGGTGAGATCGGTACTGGGCGACCAAGTGATGCTTTGTGCGCCTTTGGCCATAGTGAGAGTAAAACTGGAGCTCGTAGCAGAACCTCCTGCTGAGTGTGTGGCTGTAACAGTGAGAGATTGGTCTCCCGCTGCCGTAGGTGTCCCTGTTATGGCTCCCGAGGAAGAATTTAATGAGAGACCGGCGGGCAAACTTCCGGAACCGATAGTGAAAGTCAGGTCGCTGGAGGCAAACCCTGAGGTTGATACGGAGGAAGAAAACGCCTCGCCCACCGTTCCACTAGTCGTGCTCGGGCTACCAACACTCGCACCGTCGTACACCGCGTAAAAGGTGGTGTCCGAGATTGGGGTGTAAGTGCCCCCTAAAGCAACCCTTGCTCCAGAACCACCGCTCAGTGCAGTCCACCCAGCGATATTCACACCATTCTTAGATTGTCCTGCCCCAGAAGGGAAGGTCAATTCTCCAGCCCCGGAAACGGCCGATGGCGCGCTACCTGAACCTCCATCCAAATCAAACGAGACTGTATAGCTCGCAGCAGCAACGTCTACTGACGTCGCAGGGTTAGTCAGGACAGTTCCACCCTCAAAGGAAAATCCGATACCACCCCCGGACCCTGAGGAATGTCCACCGGTGAGCCCAACCGTCGAAACGGTGGGGAATTCAACTACGACCCACCCCGCTTGGTCAGTTACGGATTCATTCGCGGTTCCAGTAAAGCGCTTAGTGCCAGCGCTTGGCTCTGAGACATTTAGTGTCGTGCCAGGAGAGGACGAAAGTGTATAGCGGGTGAGGCCGGTGAACTGCGCAAACTCAACGCGGGTATCTCTGTCGATGTCCTTAACGACCACCTGAAGGTTTTGCATCTTTACCGAGTTATCGCTGTCATCAACGAAGTCAACCGAAATACTGAGCGAGCCGGTTCCCGGGAACATGATGATCGGATCCTGCCCCCAAGAGCCACCATCATCGTATGCATCAACATCTGAGCTCCCCGATGGAATCTGTGTAACAGTGACCAATGCATCGACAACCGTTCCATCGTCGCCCACGAAGACACTCTCATATCGGGCAGAGTCCCCCACTGAGGCAGCAGCCAAAATATCGACCACCGTTGTGTTCTGATTGTCCGAAGAAGTTCGGGAAAAACTCAGGTCTTCATTCTCAACGTTGCAAATAATCTCGCCCGAAGAGTTCGAGCAACTGCCGGCCGATGGCGTTGAGGCGTGCGCAAGTTGGCTGCCGGGAAAAATGACAATAGAGGAAGCAACTACAAGCACGACCAGCAATGGGCTGAAAAACCGCTTTGAGACCCAACGCATTACCTAACCCTAAGCCAAACGCCGGTGACGAGCCAGACCAGGCAAACTGCAAACGCTCTGCGTTGGCCCACGCAAGGGCCCGGGCGTTCAACTGCGACGAAAACGCACCCGTCCGTCAAAGTGAGGCTAAGGTGGCACGCCCGGAGGGATTCGAACCCCCAACCTTCTGATCCGTAGTCAGATGCACCAGCGCTAACCGGTGTGGTTTTTCCCCACAATAACAGGGAAGTAGACGGAGTGGGCTGGATTGATAAGGCCGTCCAACAGCTTTGATGGCTGACTAATTGGCTGACCGACGGATTATGCGTTCGATGCCTAGGTATTAGTTGGTAAGGGGTTTGTTATGAACCACAGCGAAGCGCGGAAAGTCGCTATCAGCTCCTTTGGTCAGACCTGTTTCAATCCATCCAAAACGGAACTATCCGTGGGGGCGTTGTCATCGAGCTCAACCCAGATGTCTCCCATTCCCTCGCAGTTCTGACAGGTTTCACCATCGACTTCTCCCGAGGTCGCGCAGACGGCGCACTGAACATTGACATCCGAGATAATCGCGAGGTTGTCACCTTCCGTCCAAGGTCGTCTCGTGACGTGGTAGCCGACCACCGCCATTCGACCAGCGGGTACAACCCCATTGGTGACAACGCAGGACCCATCATTATCATCGAGCACCGTCCAAATCAGCTTTTCCGGGACCCCTTTTTTCTCTAGTTCCCGAAAGTCCGCAGTCCAAAAAACTCGGTCGTAGTCTCTTACCCAGGTCTCGAATTGAGCGCGGGCCTCCGACAAATCATCCGACTCTAGCCCCTCTTCACCCTGACCAGACTCGCTAGCAAGGGCCCTCAAGTTATTCGCTGCGGTTGGGTGCCCTGAGGCATCGGCCCGCTCCCACCAGATTTGAGCCGCCTCGCGATCGCCATTCCCATATTCGATGTTCCCGAGGTTATACATCGCGACTGCGTTCCCTGAGTCAGCGGCTTTCCGGAACCACTCCTGGGCAAGGGCTGGAGTGTTTTCGTTTTGCGCTAGGACCCCAAGGTTGCTCATCGCATCAGTACTTCCCCTGGCAGCCGCTTTTTCCCACCAATCTCGGGCCGTGGCAAAGTCTCCGCGCTGGAAGGCGGCTTTACCGTGGTTCTTCATTGTCTCAGCGTCTTCTCGAGGGCCTTGTTCAATCATTCCCATTAGTTCTTCAAGCGAATACGCGGGGGCTCCACCTGGGTATCGGATGTTGGGAATCTCACACCATTGGTTTCCGGAACCACTACAGAGGCCCGCTGCCATCGGGCAGTCCGAGCATGCGACACCTTCGCGTGATGCCTGGTCACGGTCTTCGCAGTACTGCCTCACCTCGGTAACCACCTTCGTGCCCTTGTCCCCCTCAGAACATGGAAGCGAAGTAAACCAGTAGCCAGATACGTCGTCTCGACCGGATTGGTGAAGGCCATTAACGAAGCTTTCGTCGTACTCGCCATCAAACTCTGTCCAGATGGATTCGGGATTTACACCCTCTGGAACCTTGGTGAGGATTGTCTCGGTGAGGTAAGCGACTGGTTGATATTTTTCCCACCAAGCGTCGAAGGCGGCAGCCGCAGAGACGACCATGGGGTGTTCCAAGCCGAGATGTTGATATTCCGTCATGAGTTATTGCAGTCGTGCCTTCACCGCAAGAGTAATCTCCTCCAGTGCGTCTTCGTCCCCACCTAAATCCCATGAGTAATCGCCAGATTCGATCTTTTCCAGCAGATCATTGGGCGTGCCTGGGTGTTTGATGAGGTCCGTTAGGACATAGAAACCGTCGTAGTCACCTCTAGCATCAAACTCACCTTCGAAAATTTGCTGAAGGAGACGTGCGGGCGAGACAGGGTTAGCGAGAATCGCATCGATTACATCTGCGTCACCGCCACTGGTCGAATCAAATTCGTCTTCGAGAATAAGGGGGTCAATGTTTGGATTTTGAAGCGTCGGGAGGCGGTGCTTTTCGATGCCGACATGCAGCTCTACTGCCTCTAGTGCGTCGGTCAGGTCTCGGACCTCCTCTCGAAAACTTTCCGGTGTTGCGCACCTACCCCACTCGTAAAGCCCTTTGGAAATCAGTGCATAAGCAACCGCGCTCGGGGGTCTTGCTTCGTTCAGGGCACGGTAGAAATAGGGAGAGCTGCAGATACTGGATAGGACCACGAGCTTGGTGTCGCGTGGCTCGGCTTCGAGCGAGGCTAGGAACTCGTTGAGCTCGGCACCAAGTTGGTTACTGGCGTCAACCTTCTCGTCGTAGGCCAAGCCCTCGAGACCCTCATATCGGGAGACAATCGCCTGCCATTTTTCGAGCAAACCGCTGACCTTTCACCTAGTGACGAAACCTCATCGATTGCCGCCACACCATCCTGTCCTGAACCATAGCGAAGCACGCAATGTCCTACCGCGCAACATAAATTTGTCATCTAGGGCATCTTCAGGTTGCATTATCGGCTCTCTAAGGGGTGACGCGCTCACACACTAGGGTCGCACCATGATTAACCAAGAGCTCACAACACATTACGCTCAATTCCTCGAGCGGAGACTCAACTACGTTTGCGATCCAGCTGGGGCACTCAGGCGAGAGTGGTTGCCTCACTATGGACGTTGCTACATCTACTACAGCGCGGGCAAAGATTAGTACTCTTCTCGGCTAATTGCCCCAACTTCAGAGAAACGGTCGAGCATTCGAATCAATGCCTTCGCTTGTTTCTCGCTCGGAACGTTCTTCTTCCCAGTCCCGAATTGCTCAACCAAAGAGGTTTCCATCGGTGAAATTGGGTTTGATGAAACTGACTTTGCGACTGACACCCAGGTTTTATCCTGAACGCGAACAATTCGCGCGACCGCCTCGAACCCGCTGTCCATCTTTCGGACTGCAGTTGCTTCTTTCTGAATGGCAGCAGACTCAGTTTGGTCGAGTAGGTCGTTAGTAACCGCGGAATCGATATTTACAGTGACCTTTGCAAAACCGTCCCAACATGCGGGTTGCTTGGCCCACTGAGTGACGTTTGCCTGCGGTCTGCGGGAGTCGGTGAGAAAGTCCTGCGCTTGCTTGGAGATTGAAAGTAATGAAGTCAAAGTGGGTTGAGGCACCGACTGCTGGTTCCATACCTTTTCAAAGTCGTAACGTTGGCTCGGAAACTGTTCGGAAATTTGAAGCGAAAATCTCGCTATCGCGTAGGCCACTATGTTGGCCAGATAACCCTGCGAGTTTCGGTACCAGTCTTCTTTCAAAATCGCGGACCGCAAACCCTCGTAGAGAATTGCTTTTCCAATGTTGTTCTTGAAGTAGTGTTCGTTGAACGCTGAATCATTTGATTCCCACTGCTTATCAACAGCGACCGCGTAGTCAGCAAACACACTCTGGGCACCCTTACTAACTAGGTGCGGCTTTTTCCCCCAGCAGTACGAATACTTTGCCCAGTCAGTCTTCGTGATTTTCTGCGATCGTGGATATTCGAGATCAAACTTCTTGCGCTCAGCTGCGCCGGTCTTCGAGGTTTTTTCGTACTCCCATTGGCCCCTGGCTCGCTCGTAGTACCAACCAGTTTGATACTGGGCCCCCTCTTTCGCCGGTGCGCGGAGGCGACGACTGATCTGCTCCAAGCGCACATGAAAATCGTGGGTTGCGAAAAGGTCGGCTCCGCTGACCCGATTCTGACTATTGGCATATTTTGCTACAGCTTGAACAACGCTGGAGGCATCGTCATCAGCAACTCGAACTAGCTTCATTTGAACGTTCACATTCGAGACCGTTCTCGATTTGTCGCCCCGCAGAAAATGAACAATTGATGCGGTAGTTTGTCCACCATTGACAATCTGCCACCTGTCAATGCTCAGGATCGATGTCCTTCCTGCGGTCGTACGGAGCGCTACATCAGTTGCGGTCGTGGTCAACCCATTGTTGTATGCCAGAAAGCGATGTGGTTCTTGGGCCAGGGTGGCTTGAATACCCTTGTTTACAGCGCCGCGTGCACTGAGGAACGTGCGGACGTTAGATTCGAGCAGGAGGCTCCCGTACTCTTCAAAAATTTGTGCAAGGAGCGAAGCGGGGATGACGGCCAGGAATGTTTCGGTTCCCTTATCGTCAGTCTCGGCTACCAAGCATGGGAGGCCATCGGGAAGCCACTCAGTGAAGTCGATCCGAATGTCCTCACTACCGGTCTCGGGCAGTGTTGCCTCCAAAATTCTTTTCTGGTCCCAAATCTCGTATACAACCTTGATATCCGCGACGATCGCTGATTCCAAAGTCTTAATTCGTTCACTCATGAACCCATCTGTGATGAGGATGATCCGAACTTTCGAAATCTTCTTACGCTCATATTGGCCATGAAAATATGTCGAATATTCGGCCTCTCGAGAGGAGGGCTCGAGGCTCGCACTCAGCGCTCCGTTGAACGAGTTTTCCAAGAAGCCGTGGGCCCGAGAAAAGATCTCTTTTGACTCCGTCAGCGTCAGGGTCTCATCGCCGTCAAAAAATCGCCCCGCAAGAACCGTAAGTGTTTGATCGGTCGGATCCTCGGCGTAACCCAGCATTTCAAGCCGTTTTCCGCGAGGCCCCCGGCAACTCAAGACCTCTACGTTGAGGTCGAAGACCTGCTCGATCTCCTCAAGCCGTCTTGCAAATACCGTCGCGAACCCCTCGAGTTCGAAAGCTGACGAACCCGCAGCCTCGAGCCGAATTTCATTGCGAAGTTCATCCATTTATCGCTCCGATGCGCTGTAACAAATTCTCGGCGGATGTCTCAAAGCTTTCAAGGTCTGCAAGCGCTAGGGAGTAGGTCAGCCGGAAAATACCTTTTGGAATAGCCTTTGCCGCCATGAAGGGAAAGCCTTCCGCAACATCGTAGATTTTCCAGATCCCAGGGACAAAGCGCCATTGTTGATAGAACTCGTCTTCAAAATCTGCACCAAATTCTGCGAGAGCCGTCTCCACTTGTTCGGAGGCGAACGAGCTTCCAGCAACGAGGGATCTCAAACTCGCGACCGCCTCGGCTAAGTCTGCCGATCCGCTAACGGGATCGGGTGTGGTCTCGATGGGAACGACTACCAAGCCCAACCCGACCTCGTCCGGAACAATTTGTGTGGACGAGGAAACCCTCACGTCAGTCGCAGGCTGGCTCGATGATTTGACCTCAATGCCGTATCCATCAACAAAAGTGAAGTCATGTAGGCCATCACCCTTTCTACTGAACGGCCCTTTCCATGCCGAAACTGCCCGATCTAGAGGGACCTCGTACTCAATGAGCCTGGATAGCACTTGAATTTCACCGAAAAGGCCTTGAGCCTGCTCATGTGTAAGCCTGCCTGGCCGACGTGAGAAGAAGCGTTTGAGGTCTCGGACCGCTACAGCGAGCAACAGCAGTGCTTCAGCCGTGGATTTCCCGGAAGAGGTCTTTTCGATGACAAAAGCCGCCAGCTTTGGGAAAATTGGCGGGCAGCCGCGTTGATCCGACGTTATCTGGATGTAGTTGTCGCCGGCCTCCCGGGATGTTTTGATGCTGAACCCTCGGGCATCTCCCACCATCAGATCGGGCGGGAGGTCCGCCCTGATCAAGAGGGAAGCGTGCCCTGAGTCGCTCTGTGCAAAAATTTTTAGCCAGGGGTGGTGAAACTGGATTACGCGGGAATTATCGCCACTAATGACAGCATCGAAAGTTTCCTCCACCGTGAGCATCAGTCATCCAGTTCTTCATCGTACAGTTCATCCAAATCAAACTGCGGTGAATAGTAGTTTTGTAGCCAAACCGTGTTCACTCGATACGTTTTTGCTCGCTCGGCGGCGCGGACAGCCTCCTCCGGGTCCAGCTTCGGGAAAACTACCGCCAGAGCGATTAGTGGATTTTCCGAATTCATTTCCAACTTCAATTCCGGAACCGTTTTATGGCCCGGGACCGAACACGGGAAAACTAACAAACGCGGTCGGTTGAGCGTGCTTAGGACCATTTCATTCGAATAACCCTCTTCTGCTTCCCACTCGGGGAAAGCGCTGCTAATCGCCGTTTTCTCGTCATCTGACAAAGAGTTACTCAAGCTAAATGATGCCGTAACCGGGCTCACCATCCTGACAAGGTCGTCTTCTAGAACAAGTCTGTTGCGTTCACTTGTCTTCACTCGGATGTAGTTCGGAAATTGATGCGAGTCTCCGGACCCGCCAACAAAACACACATCCCAAAAGTCTGAATTCTTTGCATCCCCAATGGCACCTGTGATTGTCGAGGGCTGTGCATCGATCTGTACGCCAAAAGTTTCACAGGACTTATGTCCCCTGAACTGCAACAAGTACTGTCGAACGGTGTCCATTGGGACGCCGGACCAGAGGTGGTAACCACCAGATGATTTTGCGGCAACCACGCCAGAGGATGCCGTCATACTCGCGAGTAACTGAAGGGTCGCATCGTAGTTAACACTTCGGGCTTCCAGATTGCGGTTCAGCCTTCGGCTTCCAGCGATTCGATTCTCGAACAGCATTGGGCCTTCGTGCAGAACCTCGGTAGCCCGGCTCTTATTTGCGGCCACTATCTTTAGGCCTTCCGGGTGTGTTCTCACCCGAAGGCCGAATTGTTTAGGCGTCAAGTTACGTGATTTCATTTCAATCAGCATCTGCTTAAATTCTGCGGTCACTTCCGCTGAGTCGGAGAAATCTTGCGCCGTTCCCTCAGGTATCCACAGTCTGACCAAATCGGCATAGTTTTTCTGATACCCAAACCACCGTCCCATTTGCATTAAGGTATCCATTGTTCTGGGCTCCCGGACAAAATAGCTCACCTGCAAACCCGCCAATGTGAGTCCCCTCGAAAGCACGTCGCCGCCGACGAAGATAGTGGGTTCAAGGTCACGGTCTTCGCGCTGAGCTGATGTGAGGGACTTTCGTAACCGCCTGCGGTCTGCTGCGGTCGCACTGTTCACAAGCTCGACTCGGAATTCGGAAATGGCAGTCATGAGAGTTTCTTTAATGTTCGAGAATGGGCCCTCCTGGACATCTGCAAACTCTTGTTTCCAGATCTGCTCCACTTCTTCGTAAAGAGAGGAGTGTTTGATGCTCGCTCTTCCGAACTCCCCGAGGACCATGTCCCTGAGTTGCTTCACAAATTCCTCTAGCAGTGTGTGGACCTGGGATTGAACATTGTTGAAACGAGAAACATTAACGAGCATCGCGGCCGCTTGTTTCCGGCCGTCTCGGCGCCTGCGAATCGCGGTTCCCAGGACGAAGCTAATGGTTGCCGCGCGCAAACTATCAGGCAGAACAAAAACTTGATGAGAGTTTTTGTGGACTATCGGAATCGCCTCGAGACAATCCTCGACGTCTAGTCGCAGGCCTTTATGTTCGTCAAGAAAAAAACTCGATACTCCCGAATAGGTGCTCGGCGAAGATAAGGCACGAATGTAATCTTTGGGAAATAAATCTAGGCCTGCTTCGTCAGATTTTGCTTCATGATCAATAAACACATTCGCAAACGGGGTTGCTGTTATTCCAAGGTAGGAACTTCGTGAAGAACTTTCGAGTAGCCGACGGATTTCGTTGTTTACCCGCGTGGGATCGGTTTCCGACCCGGTGTTAGGCGTGCCCCAATCTGACTCATCATCAACTACCAGAAGCGGCATAGACATTTTCTCAGCAGTCGACTGATGTCGAATATAGCTCGCAACGTTGGCGATGACTCGAGCGTTCTTCTTAATGACAAAAACCGTCGGAGTTGAATCGTTCATCCATGTAATCCCGGCAATCTTTTTCTTTGCGCTAAAGTCACCGTTTACGGTGGTCATGAAATGTGCTTGAAGATCCGGGTCGATTGTCCTGACACCAACATCAGGGCGCGCTACGTTGGCGATGTTGTCCTCGAGGAATTCAGAATCGATCCCCAGCAGATCAGTATCTAGCCGGCTTTGCGTTTGTCGTCTGAGCTCGTTGGTGTGGCCTCCGATGACGATTACCACCTTGTATCCAAAATCAAGCGCTTTGTTGAGTAAAGCCAGGTAATTGGCTGTCTTACCGGACTGGACCTCACCAATTAAGAGTCCTCGCCTGGCCCATTCGCCTGGCTTTTCTGGGTCGCCGACAAGCTCGAGAACTTCCTCAGATTGGAAGTCAATTTCGCTGATGACAGTTGTGTCCCAATCCCTCTCAAGAAGAAGTTGCTCGTACGCATTCCAACGAGGAGTTTCCGACTTGGTTTTTCGTTCGGCCAGCCACGGTTCAAATGTCTCTGGGTCAACTACGGAACCGCTTTGAGAAAACTTGATGGTGAGCTCGATCGTTATGTCGGCTAAAACTGCCTCGATTTCGTGCTCATTGGGTGGGTCTGGCACCAACGATGCAAATTCCTTGGCCTTACCCTCTAGGTCGGAATAGGTGACCGAATCTCCGTAGGCAAGTTTGTAGTTCTTGAGTGTTCTCTTGAACTTTTGCGCCCGCTCACTTAGTTCAGTCATCGCCGCCCCATACGTGACCGATCAGCTCATCCAGGTTCTCAGCTTGATCGAAAGGCTCTACATTTTTGAGAAACTCGTGGGCTGCTTTGCGGTCCGGGCCCAAAATCTCTGCTCTCTTCAGCATCAATAGTTTGTCCTTGAGCCCTTCGTTGTCGAATCTCGGAACTATTGGGGCCGAATTGCTTGCCATCTCGTTATAGACGTCGAGGACAGGGTACTGCGAAGCAATCGTGTCAAATAGTTCAATGATCTGAGTGGCCTGTGCTGAGTCCAACTTTGACAGAACGGCCTGGACCAGAGGATTTTCTGTATTTACTTGGTAGCGAAAACCTGTGCGGTCTTTCACTTTGTCCCAAAGATGGATAGCAGAGTCCGAGCTTTCTCTCCGTCCGCGGAAGGCATGCACTCGCTTACCCTTGTTCAGAATCGGTTCCATCATGCGTTTCAAATGTCCCTTGAAACTCGCTGGGGGCTGCGTGCTGGATTTCTTGATGTCGAGTTGCCAGAGGCTATCTAGCTCCCGAGGAATATCGACCTGAATACGTGTCAGTTTCGTCAATTCACCCATTCTCGCTAGACCAAACCAATGCCCTCGAGAAATCAACCGCTTATTTCGGTAGATGTAAAACCCCTGGAAATCTCGCATTCCCTCACCAAGATCATGCCGACCGCGTTCGCCCTGCCGCAGGCCTGATGGGTGAGGAAGCGTATAAGCAGTGAATGACACAGTATCTGCGCCAATCTCAATTGTTTCCGTTGGGGTGTACTGGGTTTTTGGGTTTGACTTCAGGAAGGGGTCAATAGCTTCTACGGGCCGCCCGTTTATTGCAACCCGGAACCCATCTTTTGGTCGTTCGAGGAGCCGATGGTAGGTCATCCCAACATGGCGCAAAAGTGGCTCGATCGTGCTCGCCAGGAAAGGACCAGGTTCCTCTGCGTCTCCAAGCAATAAATCCAACTTCTCCCAGATGATAAGGGTCGCATTTGCGGAACCAAGCATCTCTGCGTGAAATGGCGCATCTGCCCATTCGGACTCATCCAGTTCTAGAAGACTCCAGGAGCCAGTTCTCCTGACGTGATCAAGATCCCACCGATAAGCAGCTGTGGTTCCATCCTGACGGGAAATAACACTGAGTGATCTACCCTGCGAGAGGGACGCCGTTTTCAATCCCAAGCCGAACCTGCCCAGTCTTCCCGGGTGGTCTTCATCAACGGTGCCAGCTAGCCTGAGCGCCTCCTTAGCTTCGGCTTGGCTCATCCCGTGTCCGTTATCAAAGAAAGCAATTCGTAGCCCGTCGACGACATCGATGTCGATTTCGATTGAAGTTGCTTCGGCATCGAGGGAGTTATCAATCAGGTCTGCCACCGCGGCCTCGAGGGAGTACCCGACTGATCGCATCGATTCGATCAAAGCAACGCTTGGCTCTACTACAACCTCTTTCATTTCGGTGCAGCTTTGCCTGATGCGGAGATGTTGGCGGCGATTGCGGGGTAGCTCTCTCGCGCCAGTGTTCGGAAAAGGGCAAGAAAAATTGCTTCTGCACCTTTGGCGGGTACGGCCATACCGATCTGCTTGCGAATACTCCCGGGCGAACCCGTAAAGAAAAAGTCGTCGGGGAAAGTCTGTAGGCGCGCTCGTTCGCGGTTTGTCAGAGCTCTCGGTTCTGACCAGTGGTATCCATGAGTGCCTCCACCGCCCGACCCGGTGATCGTGTAGGAGGGAGAGTCCTCTTTCAATCGGCGATAAATTGAACTGAGAGTCGCTCCCTTTACATTAAGTCTTAAACTGTGCGGGAGCCTCGCATTAAAAGCATTTTCTCCAGGTCTTATATGTTTCAGGCGCTCCACAACTGCTTGGGACTGTCGAGTGAATGTGTGGTGTTTCATGTCCTCCGTGATCGGCGGGTGGAGAAGGGCGTGGCCAGCTGAAACGTTTTCATGCGTGTATAGGCTCGGAGAGGGTACTTGGAATTCAAGCCCAAGGTCTTCTCGGATTCCAACGATGACCACTCGTCGGCGCTTTTGCGGCACTCCGTAATCGTCAAAGCTGTATTTGTGGGTCGTCAGTCGGTATCCGCTTTTCCCGGCTTCCCTCATTTGCTGAAGAATGCTCCCAAAGGCATCCAAATGTCTCGAACTACTGAGGCCCGAGACGTTTTCGGCAACGAACCATTGTGGGTTCTTTTCGTTCAGAACATCAATTCCATACGAGTAAAGAGGGCCGAATTTCCCATCAACTCCTTTGGATTTCCCAACTGCGCTGAAATCGTTGCACGGAAAACCGTACGCGAAACCTTCAATCTCAGTTAGACGTGTTATGTCCAGAGCTGAGACGTCCGAGCAATACACGGATCCTGGCGAGGCTCCCGGAATATTTGCAACATACGTCTCGCAAGAGTCAGAATCAAAATCGTTAGCCCACGCATGCTCGAGCTGAATTCCCGGGACTTTCGCCGCCGCCCGGTAGGCCCCGAGGGCCATTCCTCCTGGCCCCGAGAAAAGCTCACCAAACCGGAATTTCATAACCTTACGGTACATCATGGGGTTCCTTGCGCCACAAACATCCCGCCGATGGCCTTAATCCGGGCTTTCTACTGATTCCATTCGGCTTCTTCATCAAACCCGCTTCCATACTGTGTTTCGGGATACGCGGTGTTGGGTGAGTAACCATCGGGGCCGCTATGCACGTCACCGTCAGTCATCAGGGCGTGGCCGCACTGGACGCAGAAGTCGTTTCTCCACACCCAGGGCGCACGGCAGTCCGGGCAGTACTGGGGTTCGTTCTCAACCACGACCGGCCTCCAACAGGGTGTTAACCAAGATGCTGTTGCCTTTATCGTCCAGGGCTGTCTGGAGAAGGCCTATCTGCGAGTGATGGGGCAGTGCTTCTGAGTGGAGGTATATGTAGCCATCCCCTTTGGGCATGTTCTGGTGCTTCACGCTGACGCTTAGTGCCCACCCCGTGACTATTGCTCCAGGATCCCCCTGTTGCACGACGTCTCCAATCGCGTCATCGAGGATGAGCTCTGCTTTTTGGTCTTTCATTAGTCCACCTTTCCTCTGTTGAGGAAAAACCATATCTGCGACCACTGACACGACCCGTGTCAGTGGTGCGGTGTATGTTTCTCGGTCCCTACAACCCAGGAGGCCCATGTTTGAGCGTTATATGTGTGATTTCGTCTATTACCAAGACCACCGGATCGAGCTGACGGAAGTTATCGTCGCCGACCGAACGGAGGCCTATGAATGGTTGGACGAAACATACCTAGAACTGCACCGAGAGCCCAGTTCAGGCCCCGATGAGGTGAGGTTGCGAAAAGACGATGACATTCTCGCCACCTGGCAGACCCATCTGGACGTGCTGAGCTGAGGGTGTCGGGGGTGCTGCGTAGCGTTAGTGGCGGAAGGAGAACTCATGTTGAGGGAATTTGCACTCGAGTTACCCGATGGTCGCCATGTCACGATTCGCTTCGTCGAGGGCGAGCAGGGTTCGCCTGAGGAAGGCTGCGACGGCGGAGTGAAATGTGAGCACGACATTACGGCCGATCACGCTGCCGACCTCTTTCGTGCGATTGATGTCGACTATGACGGTGATGCTGTGAAGAGCGCCCAGATAGTGATGATGAGTAACAAGGCAGAACAGCTCTTCCAGGCTTTGCACTCCGGTTCGCCCCCACAGGAAGTGCGTCAGCTGACGATGGTGCCGCGCGAATGGGATGACGAGTCCACTAAAGAGCTGCTGGAGCTGTACCTGACGGGTTTCACACTGCCGATGTTGGCCCAGCACTTTGAGGCGGCGGTGCGAACAATCGTTCGCAGACTGTCTGCTGTCATCTTGGGTGACGAGTATCTCCAGGAGGACCCCAGTAAGTCTCGGCATCAGAAACCTTGGCACCGAGATGAGCTGTTGTTCTTGGCTTCCCAGTTGCAAGTGGCAAGGACACCCACCGAGATTGCTGCCCTTATGGATCGGGATTCACTGGGCATCGCCTTCAAGGCGTTCCAAGCGTTACGGGTGCCCATCCCTCGCCCAGTTATGGAGTTCTACAACGTCACCTCTCGAACCGAAGCCCTCGGGTCGATCCCGCTCGATGGGAAGCCCTTCTAAACCCGAGGACTGCAGAACGAGCCGTCTTTCGAGTGAGGGTGGCGAGCAGAGACGGGTAGGGAGTGGAACTCACCGATTCTGGTTCGCGCTGCTTTTAGTGCTGCACCAGATCGGCAAACCTGGCAAGGAGTGTGAGGTTAGCCGGAGACTTTGGCGAGTAATCCAGAAGCTCTGGCGAATAAACGAGGTAGGAAGCCCACTGGGCCCGCGATAGCGCCACGTTGAGACGATTCTTGCTCAGTAAGAAATCAATACCTCGCGGGACGTCCTGAAGGGACGACGCGGACATCGAAACAATCGCAACGGGCGCTTCTTGCCCCTGGAACTTGTCGACTGTCCCCACAGGAATGTGGCCGAAACCATACTTCTCGAGCTCGCTGCGAATGAGATTCACCTGAGCGTTATAAGGCGCCACAACAATGATGTTCTTCTCCCAATCTCGAAGCGGTTTGGTGATCCCTCCATCGGTCCACGATTGGGACAGCAATTCCTCCAGGATGTGCACGACCTCCGTAGCCTCTTTACGGGATTCCACTGAGTTGTCTCGGTGAGTGACAGGGCGCACGTGAATTCCGGGGGAGACCCCATCGAGTGAGCGTGATGACGTCTGTGTTGCGGTCAGTTTGTCTTCGTAGGCCAGATGAGACACCACAGAGCACAGTTCAGGGTGCATGCGGAAGCTGGTATCGAGGAAGATACCTCGTTCGCGCGGGAGAACGTCGTGACCCAGTGATAACCATCCCAAAGCCGAAGTGTCGATGGGTTCGGGGTGGGCTCCCTGGCTCACCTCGGAGAGCTGTTGTGGGTCGCCGAGCAGAAGCAGTCTTTGTGCAGCCTCGGCAACGGCAATCGTGTTAGCGAGTGAGTACTGACCGGCTTCTTCCACGACCATCAGGTCAAGACTTTTGGGCCCCACACTTTTTTCGTTGCAGAACGTCCAGACCGTTCCCCCGACTACGCGCCCACCCAGACCCGAGGCAAAATCTGCCACTTCAGGGATCGTAGAAAGAGGAGTCCAGGGGTAGTCCTCGAGTGGGTCTTGACCCTGGGCAAGTTTTTTCCCCACCTGGCTGGGGGAGACACCCACCTCGATGCACTTGTTCAGCAGGTTTTCGACCGCCGCATGAGACTGCGCTACTACTCCCACTTTCCAGCCAGTTTCGACCAGGTTTTTTATGACCTGGGCGCCATTG
>Ga0209138_1000949_pt1 | contig 26158 bp, 29 predicted proteins | sample SaaInl3SG_22_DNA_FD_184645 | JGI IMG/M metagenome (GOLD analysis project Ga0209138, IMG submission 184645) | Marine microbial communities from expanding oxygen minimum zones in the Saanich Inlet - ESP_153SG_22_DNA (SPAdes) (version 2) | ecosystem: Environmental > Aquatic > Marine > Intertidal...
AGCGTGGCGCTGTGTGCCTGGATGGTGATTGCATCGATTGGGTTTTCGGTGAACCACCAAAATTTGATTGAAGTGCGTCAAACGCTTGATGAAACCATCGTGAAGAATCAGGCATTTGTGCAGCAACTGCAGGCTGATCAGAAAAATGTCTATCAGTTGAGAAAGCGGTTTGAAACCGAAGTGGCGAAGAACGAGACGTTGACCCAGCAAATGCAAACGATTAGGCAGTTAAGTCAATCGTCAGTTGCACAGACTGCTCCAGCCGATCACGCTGAGTTTGTTGCGTGGTTTGGTGATGCACTACAAGCGCGTATCGATGCTGTTGATTCGGAGAACTCCGATCTTGCTGAGTTGATCATGAGCCTGTCGAAATCCGTCTCGAAAATCTCAGGACATCGACCACCCGATGGACTTGACGACGTCCGACCTTGGTTTGCCGATGTGGCTGGCGATCTCACAGAGGCCTATCGGAAGCAGTCGGAATCAATGCAAACACTGCATGACGTGATGACTGAAACACTCACTCGTACTTATGCCACGATTGAGCGAACACCGCTCGCGTCGGCTGAAATGGCCGGTTTTTCGCCGTCATTTGGTGCGGGGGGGCCTGTGAGTTTGGAGACTTCGACAGATCATGTGTTTGAGCGATTCGATGATCGGGCTTCGCAGCTTTTGCAATTGAGTCAGGACTGGAAACAAGTCCAGCAATTATTGGATTGCGCGCCATTGATTGCGCCTGTTGATTATTACAATCTCACCAGCCGTTTTGGCGATCGGAAAGATCCTTTCACCAACCGACCCAGTTGGCATGATGGGGTGGATTTAGGCGCATGGCCTGGAACTAAGGTGCGTGCAACAGCACCTGGTGTCGTTCGTCATGCAGGAAATAAGGGCGGATATGGTCGCTTGGTTGTTGTCGATCATGGGTGCGGCATACAAACACTCTATGGACATCTGAAGTCGGTAAACGTGAAGAAAGGCCAATCTGTCTCTTATCGAGACGTGGTGGGCTCAGTGGGCAGTACGGGACGCTCCACTGGACCGCATGTCCATTACGAAATCCGGATCCACGACAAGGCTGTTGATCCCTACGAATTTATTGAGGCAGGACGTTATGTTTTCAAAGAAGAAGAGCTCGCCATCGCCGACGCGCAGTGAGTCAAGGAGTCAACCGATGAAGTCACCAAATGAAACATTTGCTGTGCTTGCACCCAACCTCGTGGTGTCTGGCAATCTCGTCAGCGAGGGTAATATTCACATTGACGGCACCGTCGAGGGTGACGTGCAGACTGTCCACCTCACCATTGGCTCAAGTGGGGTCGTGAAAGGTCGAGTTTTCGGTCGGGAAGTTAAGGTATCAGGCAGGGTCGAAGGATCGATTACAGCATGCGAACTGATCTTGGAGGAATCCGCGGTGATTGAAGGTGATATCAATTACCAGTCGCTGTCGGTGTCTCGCGGGGCGCGCTTGAATGGCGTGTGTCACTTCTCTGAGGGGGAGCTTGATATCACGGTGTTGAGTGGTAAGAAGTCGCGTTCCGATGAAAAGGCGCTCGCGTTCGGGGATGCGGCCATGGCAGCTACCTCTGCAGAGACTTCAGCACCTGCGGCCGCCTCGTCGCGGGCGAAGACTTCCGCATAGGCTGACCGCACATGCCTCGGGATAATGTCATCAAAAAGCTGATTTCGCCTGAGGCTCTATTTCATCGTTTCGCTGATGTCTTTCGTGCGGTCTTTCTGGTGTGCTTTAGTATTCTGGCCTTGGTCGGTTTGGGTGGCACGGGATACTTTGCGTATCAAGTCGTCGCGGTTGATTCGCCTGATGGACCCACTCCGCAAGTCGTGATTGGTCAGTTTGAGGCACCTTCTGTGCAGGAGTTCGGGCAGTTCGCTGAGCGCTTGTTGCAGGGGTCCATCTTGTGGCCTCAAGTGATGGTGCCGGAGGCGGCTGTCAGCTCAGTTGTAGCGCAGGATTTAACAGACAAAGAAACTAAGGCAATTCAGGCTGGTGCTGCGCTGCTGGAGACTTTGATCGCGGCACGTGGCGTCGAGAAAAATGAGCAGCGCAGACAGCAGGTCTCGCAACTGATTGCGCACACACACAAACGGCTGCGTATGCAGCCAGATTTGCCCGACTTGTCTTTCGCGACGCTGTTCTTCGATCACATGATGGAAGCGTCAATGCAGCCAGTTTTCTTTCCTACCCAGACTCAGGTGGCGGGCCAGGCTCGCGAGCGGATCGACCGCTTCTTGACTGATTACCCGCTGTTACATGTGAATTGGTTTGCTGATCAGGTAGTGGACCGAGCTTATGCGATGGCGCGAGGGTCTGATCAGCGGGAAAAGGCACTGGTTGATTACCAGTTGTCGATGGCGATTGCTGATCAGAGGATGCAGCGTAACGCGGTGCTGACGCTTGTTTCACTTATTATTTTCGCACTTAGCGCACTGCTGTTTCTGTTGGTGCGGATCGAACGAAATCAAACGTTACAGACCCAGTACATGGCCAACCGTTATGTGATGTACATGCCTACGGCAGAGTCAGATCCCTGATCGTTTCACGGGACTAACTGACCTCCGTTCAGGGTCAGTGTTTTCGTCGCCAATCGTTGAATTTCTTCGTGCTGGTGCGAGACATAAAGAATCGGGATGCGTGTTTCGTCGCGAAGCCGTTCGAAGTAGGGAATGATTTCTAACTTCCTCGCTAAATCCAAAGACGAGAGAGGCTCATCAGCCAGAATAAAATCTGGCTCTGAGAGCATCACTCGGCCAATGGCCACTCGCTGCTTTTCACCGCCTGAAAGCGTCGCTGGTCGCCGTGCGAGAAGGTGGCTAAGTCCTAGAATTTCAATAGCGTGCGCCAACTGGTGTGAGTCGATTGGTTGATGTCTGAACCAGGAACCGACTGTTAGATTCTGCCGCACTGTCAAGTGCGGAAATAAACGCGCATCTTGGAAAATATAGCCAACACGGCGCTTCTCGGTGGGTACATGGATTTTGTCGATTTTGGAGAACAATACCCGTTGATTGATTTCGATCCGCCCGTCATCTGGTTCAATCAATCCAGCAAGTGCGTTGATCAAAGTGGTTTTTCCTGCGCCTGAGGGGCCACAGATTGCAGTCAACCCGCAGGATGCTTCAAATACAGCTCGCAAGGTGAAATCTGGAAAGTGATGAGTGAGATCAACCTGCAGAGTCATCGTCCATCCACCACTTGTGCAACACGTTTGGCCAGCCATTCAGACAAGATCAGTGCCGCCATAGATACAAAAATTGCGAGGACCACAAGACGCATTGCCGAGTCTTCCCCGCCAGGTACTTGCATAAATGCATAGATTGCTGATGGGATGGTGCGCGTTTCTCCCGGAATGTTTGAGACAAAAGTGATGGTCGCACCAAATTCACCAAGTGCTTTGGCAAAGGCGAGAATAGAGCCAGTGATGATTCCAGGAAGTGCCAATGGCAAAGTGATCACAAAGAAACGCTGTGTGTTGCTGGCACCGAGAGTTTTTGCCGCCTCTTCGAGGCGCGCATCGGCGCTCTCAATGGACAGCCGGATCGCACGAACCATTAACGGAAAGGCCATGACGCCGGCGGCCAAAACCGCGCCGGTCCAAGAAAAAGCAAACACAATCCCGAATTGTTGCAGAAAACCACCAATCGGGCCCTGTGTGCCAAACAGCATTAGAAGCAGATAACCTGTGACCACGGGCGGCAAGATCAAGGGAAGGTGAACGAGGCCATTGATCAGTTGTTTGCCGACAAAATTTTTCCGCGCAAGTAACCAAGCAACCCAAATCCCAAGTGGCAGGCTCATGATGGTTGACCATGCAGCTACGCGCATTGACAACAGCACAGCCTCGGTCTCTTGTGGGGAAAGCCAATCAAACATCAGTCAGCTGTCTGAAAGCCATATGCATCGAAGATGGCTTTGGCGCGATCGGAGTAGAGAAATCGGTGGAATGCGTTGGCCAATGCGCGGCTCTCAGCGTCCTTGTTGGCCACCTCGGCGGACGTGTAGCTAATGCGTGGGTGGCTCTCACGAGAAAACACTCCGCGTTGGTAAACCCGAGGTTCTGCTTTGGCGTCAGTGGCATAGACAATCCCATAGGGAGCCTCGCCAAGAGCCACAAGTTTCAATGCAGCGCGCACGTTATCGGCTTGTGCCAGTGATCCCTGGATACGTTCCCACTGCCCCAACGATTGCAATGCTGCTTTTGCGTACATCCCGGCGGGCACTGCGTCAACCAGAGCAAGTGCGAGCCGGTTTTGACCAAGAAGTGCCAAGAAATCAGTGTTTGCATCGAGGGTCATGGGATCCCCGGGTTGTGCAGAGATCAAAACCAATTGGTTGTGTGCGAGGGTATCACGCGAGCTCACTTCCACGTGATTATGTGTTTGTAGGTAGTCCACCCAGTGGCTGTTTGCTGAAATGAACAGATGTGCCGGCGCACCGGCTGCAATTTGGCGAGCCAACACAGAGGACCCGGCGAGTGAGAGACGGATCTCTGAGTCTTTTGTTTCGTTTTGAAAAGCCTCAACAAGCGCGTCTAGAACGTTACCTAAGCTTGCCGCTGCAAAAACGTTCACTGTGGTTGCGAACAACTGACTGCTGTAGGCGAAGCAGATGGCAGCGATGAAGTTTTTAAGCCGAAACATAGTCCGCCGTTGTATCGAATTGAATATAACGGCGGAGTGTTCTTGACAACGGTCTCGGTGTCAATGCTGCATTGCTGTGACTTGCATTACTGGAATGCGCAAATCAAGCGTCTTGCCTGACTCAAACCGCAGTGAAAGATCCAGCATGGTCCCTGCGTCCAAAGGCCCAGTCAGTCCGAGCAGCATGATGTGATACCCGCCGGGCTTCATCACCAGCGGCTCTGCTGCCGAGACTTGCAGTCCGCCAGAAACTTCACGCATCCGCATAACGCCGTTGTCGTGGATGTGTTCATGCAACTCAACGCGATCAACAAGCGATGAGCTGACCGACACCAATGTGTCAGAACCGCTGGCAATCGAGATGGAGCCGTACGCTGCGGAATTGGGCGCCATACCGATTCGTGCGCGGGCCCTGAAGTGGCTTGCGGTGATTCCGTCTTGAGTGACCGTTTGAAACTCCGATGCGCCCATCTTGTGTTGCATGTGCCCTTTGTGCCCATGGCTCATCGCCCATGAAGCGCTCGCGGCGGTTAGGCTAAGCAAGCCTGCAATAAAAAGTAATCTCATTGTTCATTCTCCTAACAGTGGTTTTTTCCTTGGTTGTCAGGAGATGTGCGGTGGACCACGAGGGAGATGCCGGTGTTGCGAGAGCCTTATGGCACGCGTCAAGGTGCGTTGGGCGCTTTGGTTTCGTGCTTGCACAGGCGCCAACGGATAGGGTTGCGTCGGCAATGCGACGGGTTGCATTGCTGCGAACCAACAGTTACTGGGTGAGGCCGCTTGGGAACCTGAATCCGTCAGTATGGTGGCTCCCGAGCACAAGACCAAGGCCACGTGTCCCCTGTTGTTGAGCCCTGGCATATAACCGGCAGGAATCAATGAAGCTCCGCCGACCGAGCCAAGCAATACCACAAGCCAAATCTGCGCGAACCGCGTTTGCAATCTCATCTGATTATCGTAGCGTAACTTGTAGCCATCTACACAGCGTTGGTTTTCATGTGTTCGCAACTTCCGGTTGATTGTTTGGCTAACCAAACAAGAGACGCTAAACACAATGCTCCCGTGGGGATGACCAGCCAGTTCATCAGTTCCCAGCCGATCCAATGGTAGGCGAGTCCAGAACTCAAACTGCCAAGCGCCACACAACCAAATAAAATACTGTCATTCAGACCTTGGGCGCGGTGCTTTTCCTCCGCTGTGTAGGTTTCTGTCAGTAATGCGGTGCTGCCGATGAAACCAAAATTCCAGCCTAAGCCTAAGAGGATGAGTGCCAGGTAAAAGTGGCCAAGTGTCAGGCCATGGAGCGCGATGAGCGCACAGACCATCAATAACACCAGTCCAGTTGCAATCACTTTGCGATGACCAAATCGCGCGATCAGGTGTCCAGTGAACAAACTGGGAACAAACATGGCCATCACATGCCATTGGATGCCCAAGGCAGCGTCTGAAATATCAAAACCACAGCCGACCATTGCAAGAGGTGCCGCAGTCATCACAAATGCCATCAATGCATAGCTTGCGGTGCCACAAAGCACCGCAACCATGAACTTTGGTTGGGTGGCAATTTCGAGGCGAGACCGACCCAAAGAGTCGTCATGGGTGTGGTGCTCAGCGGGTTGATCAGGAAGCCAGTGCATGATTCCGAGTGCGAGCAAGAACAAACCACTGCCGACCAAGAACGCACCCGCGAAAGGTACTGGATAAAGCAAGTCCCTAAAATGCATGACGATTTGCGGACCTATCACGGCCGCTGCGATGCCGCCGATGAGTACTCTGGAGATGGCCTTTGCTTTCAATGGTGCATCGACATAGTCGGACGCGGCGAACCGATATTGCTGTACAAAACTATTGGCTCCACCGGCCATTAGTAATGCAACACAAAACAAGACGAAACTGTGTAAGGCGAGCGCCAGACTTGCCAGCGCGATGCCGGCAAATCCCAGAACAGCGCCCGCCATAAAGCCGTATTTTCGACCGATTCGGAACATTAACAGTGATGCCGGAGCAGCGAGTAGCGCGACACCAATATTGAATCCGCTGACTGGCAGGGTGGCTAGTGATTTTTGTTCAGGCAACAGGTAAGCACCGGCCAATCCGCCTAAAGAAATGACAATGGGCGCAGCCGATGCATTGACTGCACTCAGGAGTGCATAGAGATTGGCAATTGTCAGGCGGTCGGTGCGCGGGATCATCTTTAGTCTCAGTAAACAGCCAGTGTGGCTTGAACTCGAGAAGCATAAACCCCAATCATTGCCGAATCACTTGAAAATGGGTCCCCAATGTCTACCCTCGATCAGATCGACAGTTATGTTATCGCCCCAAATCCTGACAACCCGAGGCTATCACGGCAAATCATGGGGCTTGATCAGGACGGCGAGGCCGTGACCACGGCAGTCATTGAAGAGCGTCCGCTCACCATCTACCTCAACGCACAAGAGATTGTGACGGCGATGACTATTGGCGATTATCCCGAATACTTGGCAGTCGGGTTTCTGAAAAACCAGGGTATGCTGAAGGACCACGATGTGATCACCGATGTTGAGTTTGATGAGGAACTCGACGTCGTTGTCGTGCGCACAGAAACCGAGTCAAATTACGAAGAGAAGCTAAAGAAGAAGACTCGTACTTCTGGCTGTGCCGTTGGGACGGTGTTTGGCGACATGATGGAAGGAGTGGATCAGGTGCAGTTGTCAACACACCCGGTGAAAACCTCTTGGATCTATCGCTTGTCGCATTTGATTAACCGCACACCAAGTCTGTATCTGGAAACAGGCGCGATTCATGGCACGGTGCTGTGTGAAGGTGACTCACCTTTGGTTTATATGGAAGACGTGGGGCGCCACAATGCGGTCGACAAAATCTCTGGCTGGATGCATCTAAACGAGGTGTCTCCGGACAACAAAATTCTCTACACAACCGGTCGTTTGACGTCGGAAATGGTCATTAAAACCGCATTGATGCGAATCCCTGTGCTAGTGAGTCGATCTGGGTTTACCGCTTGGGGTGTGGACATCGCAAAGCAAGTCGGTCTGACTCTGATCGGGCGGATGCGTGGTCGGAAATTTGTCTGTTTAAGTGGTGCCGAGCGCCTGCAATTTGATGCCGATCCAAGCAGCGTGCCAGATGAAGAGAAAAAGCATCGTCGGAAGAGTGCTGCAGATGTCTGACGTATTGGGAGTGATTCTGGCGGGCGGTTTGGCGACACGGATGGGTGGTGGCGACAAAAGCCTACTGATGCTGCATGGTCGACCTATTTTGCGCACAGTAACTGACCGATTAGCCCCGCAAGTGGGAGCGATCATTCTTAACGCCAATGGTGATCCCGATCGATTTTCCGAATACAAATTGCCAGTGGTTGCAGATTCCAAAGATGGTTTTTTGGGGCCGTTGGCTGGGGTTCTAGCTGCCATGGATATGGCAGCGCGTGATGGTTTTGACTGGGTCGCCTCCGTGGCGGCGGATACCCCATTTTTCCCGATCGATTTGGTATCGCAATTACGCCAAGCGGCGACGCGAGAATCTGCCCCTGTTGCTCTGGCTGCGAGCTACGATAAGGCGGCTGGTCGGATGATGCGTCACCCAACCTTTGGACTGTGGCATGTCGCTTTGCGCGACGCGCTGGATCAGGCACTAGAGGACGGTGTGCGAAAAATTGTGCGCTGGACGGATGCCGTTGGAGGTATCGAGGTTCCTTTTGAGACTGGAGAGGGATTCCCCGATCCATTTTTTAATGTGAATACGCCAGATGAATTGCGCGCCGCCGAACAAATGAGGAATTGCTGATGCAGCTTGTGTTTGGAGTTGTTGGGTGGAAGAACTGCGGTAAAACCACTTTGACCGAGCGACTGATCACCGAGTTTACAACACGGGGACTGTCAGTCTCATCGATCAAACACACGCACCACGACGTGGACGTAGATCGCGCCACAACCGACAGTTTCAGGCATCGGATTGCTGGTGCGGGTGAAGTGATGCTGGTGGGCGGCGCTCGTCTGGCGTTGATGCGAGAATACCGAGATCAACCTGAGCCACCGTTTTCTGAGTTGTTGCAGATGATGCGACCCTGCGATCTTGTTTTGGTTGAGGGCTACAAACAAGTGCCGATGGATCGTATTGAAGTGTATCGCCGCGAGGCTGGCCAACAAACACTGTGGGCTAGTCAGGATGAGCGAGTTCGGGCCATTGCCAGTGATTGCTTGATTGAAAGTATGGGTAGGCCGCTTTTTTCGTTAGATGATGTGGTTGAAATAGCTGATTTTATATGGGAGACGGTCACATGTCCGGAATCAAAGCGCCACCTTTAAGAAACGATTGTTTTGCATTACCACCGGGTGTTGATTGGACCCCAGTGGATGAAGCAATGCAACGCTTGCGCGCCGCACTGACACCGGTGGTGGGGGAGCCTGAGACAATTGCGGTTCAGGACGCCAATGACCGAATTTTGGCGGCTGATGTGTTTGCGCGACGAGCCAATCCGCCAGCGACCAATTCGGCGGTTGATGGCTATGGATTCCAGGGTCCGCTCGCAGAGGGATTGCATGTGTTGCAATTGGAACAGGGTCGAGCGGCAGCCGGGGTGCCATTTGTTGGTGCGGTCCCGCCAGGCCACGCGGTGCGTATTTTAACCGGAGCGATTTTGCCTTCTGGTGTCGATACTGTGGTTCTTGAGGAGGATTGCACCGTTGAAGCACAGCAGATTGCGTTTCATGGACCATTGAAGCGGTTGGCTAATACGCGCGAGGCCGGTGAGGATGTGACCATACATGCACCGATCTTTACAGCAGGTCGTCGATTGTCGACAACTGACCTGTCGCTTTTAGCCTCTGCAGGTATTTCAGAAGTGTCTGTGCATCCAAAGCTACGGGTTGGCGTGTTGTCCACTGGTGATGAAATCAAGGAGCCCAATGAGGCCGCACTCGATTGGCAAATTTACGATGCCAACCGTTTGATGCTGTTGGCTATGATACGTGAGATCGGTTTTGTACCGGTTGATCTGGGTTTGGTCCAGGATCAACGTGATTTAGTCAGAGATGCATTGGATCAGGGTGCTGCGCGTTGCGATTTGATTCTCACTTCCGGTGGTGCATCTGCTGGTGATGAAGATCATGTTTCAGCGATCCTGAAATCTGAGGGTGAGTTGACTAGTTGGCGGATTGCGTTGAAGCCCGGTCGGCCATTAGTCTTGGGTCTGTGGCAAGGGACGCCTTTGATCGGTCTTCCTGGCAACCCAGTGGCTGCTTGGGTGTGCACCTTGGTGTTTGGTCGTCCAGCTATGGAAGTGCTCGCAGGTGGAGTTTGGCGCCAACCACGCGGTGTGGTTGTGCCGGCTGCATTTCGTAAAAACAAAAAGCGTGGGCGCTCCGAGTATCTGCGGGCGCGTCTGACCGAGACGAACTCGGTCGAGGTTTTTGCGTCTGAAGGTTCAGGCAGGATTTCCAGCATCAGCTGGGCGGAGGGATTGGTAGAAATCGGTTTCGACGAGCATTTGATTGAACCAGGCACTCCCGTCCGATATATCCCCTATGCCGAATTTCTAAGGCCGTCTCAGTCGACGGATCCGTGAACCGCAAACGCGTCAAGTGACGCCCCTTGTGGGGTACTGAATCGGTATGATTCATGTACGCCGGTTTCAGTGAGGCTGCGCGAGATCATCATAATGGTGTTGTCTTCATGGTCTTCGCACATCGTACGCATTTGTTCCAGCTCTTCGGTGGCGACGGGACGCGCAGCCTCGAGATCCGGTGCGCCGTAATGCGACACAAAATGTTCTGCCAGTCGGTCAATCAATTGATTCAGTTCCGCTTCGGTAATCGAAGTCACCGCAGCGAAGGTGGCGCGCCCAAAACTGTCGAGTGATAACCACCCATTGGCAAATTCTTGACGTGTTTTCCCCTTCAGGTCGTCTTCGCTGAAATTGGAAAAAGCAAAGCCGCCGGAGATCGCCCACTCCCCAGCGCTTGCCGCTTGGTGGAACACATTGTCGTCTGATTCATCCAATCGGATCGTGCGTGCGAGTTTCATCATGTGGTCATCTGCTGCGTTAAATACTGGATGTTTGTTATCCCGTCTTGGCGGAGTAGCATGTCGCCATGTTCGTTGGTGCCAACGAAAAGTCCAGATTCAGGGTACGTCACTTCATTGCCAAGGGTGTCGCATTTGGCACGCCAGTGGTCTTGGATTTTTCGATAGCCCTCGTCTTGGAATGTATTGAGCCAAACTAAACAATGCCGTGACCAGCTTTCGATCACCTGCGGCACAGTCAGCTCAATGCATCCTTCCTCGTGTAACCAAGTTTGGTCTGGGTGATGCCCAGGTTCGATGTGCGCCGGGCGCATAAACGGTAGCTCGAGGCCAATCACCAACCAGTCAGGGACCGATTTTGGATCCTGAGTCGATGCCGCAAATTTCACGTGACCGCAGTGGGCACCGTTGACTTTAAAGCCCAGTGGCCAGGTGAAATGAATTGCGAGCTCGGCAGGGCCAAGGGCGCCCAGACTGTCAGCCACAGACAACATCACGGCATGACAAACACCTGCACTTTGTTCCAATGCCAATTCAGGTGCCAATACAAGTGCAACATCCAAGTGCTCATTTTTTTCTGAGTAGAAGATCGTTCCGGCATCAACACCCATCTCGGCCGCAGATAACGCTTTGAGAAACGGATCCACTGAGGCAGCTACCTTTTCGCCGCGCAACAGAGGCGGAAATGTCGGATCTGTGATCAATTCACCCATCATTACTTGAGCACCCCACTGGCAATCACTGTATCGGCAATGTCTAGAAATGCTTTGGCTTGGGGACTGCTTGGCTTCGAAACCACCATTGGAACACCGCCGTCAGATGCGATCCGGATGTCTAGATCCAGTGGAATTTCCCCAAGGAACGGCATGCCTTGCTTTTCGGCCTCAGCTTTGGCGCCACCATGACCGAAGGGATGGTGCACCTTTTGACAACCATCACAGACAAATGACGCCATATTCTCTATTAGGCCCAGCAGAGGGACTTGCATGCGATTGAACATGTCGATTCCTTTGCGGGCGTCAAGTAACGCAATATCTTGGGGCGTCGACACGATGATCGCACCGGTCACAGAAACTTTTTGGCTGAGTGTCATTTGCACATCGCCAGTCCCCGGTGGTAGGTCAACGAACAAAACATCCAATTGTCCCCATTGCACTTGCGACAGCATTTGTTGCAACGCGCCCATCAACATTGGACCGCGCCATATCAGTGCTTCATCGTCTGGCATCATCAAGCCGAGCGACATCAGTGTCACGCCATGATTGCGAAGGGGTAGTATGGTTTGACCGTCGGGACTCGAAGGCCGCCCGCTAACACCCAACATTCGTGGCTGACTGGGGCCGTATACATCGGCGTCGAGTAGGCCTACTTTCAGCCCACGCATCGCCATCGCCACAGCTAAATTAGACGACACCGTGGATTTGCCGACGCCGCCTTTGCCGGACGCGATCGCCACGATGTGTTTGACGCCATTCACCTCGAGAGGTTGTTGGCTCTGTTTTTTGGGTGCGGAACTGGCGCCACCATCGGTGGCGATTAATCCAGCATCTTTAATTTGGGGTTCTTTCACATCCAGATCCTGTCTCAGGGAAGTTCTATCTCACCAGTCACCTGATGCTTCAAATTGATGTTGCTTGCTTCCAGTGTGACAGTGACAGATACCGTCTGACCACTGAAATCGGATGGCATGTTTCTGACTGCTTCTTCAATTTTTTGTTGTGAGGTGACGCCCACAGATTTTAAAAATTTCCGCATTGAGATATTGAACTGGTCTTCGCTCATGGTGTTTTCCTGTGTCATGATGTTGGTGGGCGTTGCTTACCCACACAGAGGTAATGTCGATAATGATAAAAACAATGCACTTTGTGCTTCCAGCATTTTTGCTGACCCTTGTCCTGATGGCTTTTCCAGTTCAGGCCAGTACGTTGTCGGTCGGACCCAGCATGCCTGCAGGGCTGATTGACTACGTGTTGCCACGGTTCACGCTGAAAACGCAAATCCGATTTGATCGACTCCCTAAGGATGCGGATCTTCAGTTTCGTGCTGACCCGGGCGAGTTTGGTGTTGCCATTTTCAGCTTGAACGATGGAACCATTGGTTACTTGCATGCGGCCCGCTGGCTTCAATCTGACCCGGATTATTTGGCATTGCGGGATTGGTTGCTGAGCGAGGCGGGTCGGGCCACTATTCTGGATTACCAAGAGGACGGAAAAACGGTCGCTACGCCGGTCGATCAGATTGAGGAAGCTCCCATTGAGATCGTCATTGTTGGCGATCCGAGTGCAGGCAAATCGTTGTCGATTGACCACTGCAGTCGATGCCACAAAGTGGACCGAGCGGCAAAGTATTCGGGAATGGACAGTTCGCCATCGTTTCACGCCATGCGTGGTTTCGACGACTGGTTTATCCGCTTTTCGAGCTTTTACGCGGTCAGCCCGCACAAGGCTTTGATCACGGTCAAAGGCTCTGGTATCTCTCAGGATTCTGATTTGATTGCCATCGCACCCATCAATCTGACCATTGAGCAGGTCAATGACATTGTTGCTTTTGTGCATACCCTCGAGCCTCTTGACCTCGGACGGCCGATTCAATTCAATCCGTGACACTTAACTGTCAAGGTAATCGTCGGTTGTCCTGACGCGTGGTCGATCGGCGCCCTTAAACGGCGCATTGGCGTCGTGGTATTGCGCATTGACGCGGCAGTCATCACACATCTTAACCAACCGCGTGTTATCGGAGTTGGTGTACATCCAGTGCTTGCCATCCAGTTTTTCGATGATGCGCTCGATTGTGGACTTCACACCGAATGGGCGACCACACTCGATGCACTCGAATGGGTCCTCTCCGTGCAGTGGCTGTTGATCCAGGACTTGCTTGCCCAAACTGAACTGGGGCTTAAGTACAATCGCTTGTTCAGGGCACGTGTTGGCGCAGAGTCCGCATTGCACGCAAGCATTCTCGACAATGTTAATCTCGGGACGGTCTGAGCGGTCGTTCAGGGCGCCAGTAGGGCATTGTGAAACACATGCCAAACACAAGGTGCACTTGTCAGAGTTAACCTCAATTGTGCCGTACGGATCGCCAGCCGAAAGTGCGATCGAAAAGGCTTGTTCCCCATCATGACCAACCATTGCGGTCAGCACCTGCTTGGTCACTTCTCGGCGGCCACCCAACAAAGCTACATCGACTGGCTTCAGTTCGGGCAGTTGCTGGTCATAGAGGGCCGATTCCAGCGACTCGACAGAATCCACATCCAAAATCCGGACCCGAGCTGGATCGACTGGTGATCCGGCCAGCAGGCGAGTGGTTAAGCCATGTTGATTGGTAATCGCAGTCTTTGAGGTCTTTGGTGACTTCAAAATCAATGCTTCGCTCGCACCCGCGCCAAGCGCTGCCAGCAGTTCCGCATGCCCGATCAGTTCAACATTGTCGACTTCATAGGGAATCACGTCAGCCGGGAGGCCGCGAGAGAAGCGCGCTGCATCTGCAATCAATGGGCGGCCAAAATTCCGGTCAATAAAGAGAATGCGTGGCGAGCCATTGGTGTGCGTTTTGAATGTTTGAATCATCGTTTTTAAACGGCGCACCAAGAATTCAAATGGTGGGTCGTCATACAAGATGGCTCCGGTTGGGCAGACCGAAGCACAGCCGCCGCATCCACCACACATGTCTGGATCAACATACACGCCATCGCCATTTGAGCGGATGGCTTTCGCGCCACAAGTGTCGATACAGCGTGTGCAGCCTGTTTTTTGCGATCGCGAGTGAGCGCAGATCGCTCCCTCATACCGTACATACAGAGGCTTCTCGAAGGTGCCGATCAGCCCTTTGGCCCGTATGCCGATGGTAGTTAGATCAAGTGCTGAGGGTTGGTGCGCGCGCAAATACCCATCACGCGTCGCTTCAGCAGCCAGCAATGACTGCGGCGACACCAAGTCGATGACTAAATCGCATTGCGACTCAGCACCATCTTTTGGGGTTGCGAATTGAGTGATGCCACGACCGGATGCAACCAAGGGTGCATAGCCATTAAAGACCACGTCAAAAGCGCCCAGTCCTCCGGAAATTGTTTTGATTTGGCCGATTGCTAAATCGTACCGATCCGATGGGGCAATTCGTGCTGGCGGTGATTCGAGCACAACTGTGACAGCAAGCTCATCTCCCAATGACTCGGCCAACTTGAGCGCTTCTTCACCCTGACCGATAATAAGGCACGTGCCTGTCGACACCACATCGCGGCTCGGCGTTCCGGGCCGTTCCAGCTTGGCGTCTTCCAGCAGTGCCAGTTGTTTTGCGGTGATCGCCTTCGAATCGCTGCCAGGAGCGGTCCACCCGGCGCGGTCGCGCAGATCAAGAAGATTCAGCGACGCATGCGCTGCTTGTTCATCTTCAAGCTCACTTTGTAATTGCTCAAAAACTGCCCTCTGCTGCTCGCATGCGAAGACGACATCCTGCATCTCTGTCAATTGCTTAATTGCAACATCAAGGTCAGAGCCACACAGTTGATCTACAGTAATCACCTGGTCGAAACCGACGTCAGAAAACGCCTTTGACTGATAAGGGATCGTTTTGTCGCAGGTGCAAAGCACCAGGGTTTTTGTTTGTTCTGTCATGTTGGGGCTGTTTTTTTTCTTACGGAACGCAATAGACTAAACAAACTGTGGGCAAACACTAGAAAAAGAAGTCCTTGGAGACGAAAAATTGTGACAGACACAAATCCCCCGATAGATCAGGCCGATCTGTTCCGCGCCCGATCGATCAGTATGCCGGTTGGCGTCGTCGTGTCGCGTATTCCGGGCGTGACACGTTGGGCGAAGGAAATTTGGAAGCCTACTGCGTTAATGACGGGTGCGCCGGAGGCAACTTGGGTTGAACTTCGCCGTGAAGGTGATGCGGTGGAATACCATGCTGCAACTGTGGATTTGGTGTTGTATCGAACGGACACAGAGGCCTACAAGGTGTCGCTGTCGATGGATCCCCCCTCCGCATTTGTCATTCTCGATGAGGACACCACTGGAGAAGCACCCGGTGGCTGGATGGTGAGTGAGGTGACTTTGTCAGCTTACGAAGCACAAGATGCGTTGGATAGCGGATTCAGTTTGGTGGAGGCGGTACCGCTTCCACCGTTGATCGGCTCATGGGCAACTGAATTTGTGAAGCAGCATCACGTTGAAGAAACGTTCAAGAAACGACAGCGTGATCGAGTCAACGTGGAAAAGACAGAGGACGGAATCGGTGATGTGCGGATTGCGCAGGCAGCAGACGTTTATCGCGCCCCAGGCTCGATTCGCAAGAGGAACAAGCATTGAGTGACGAGAAAGGCGTGTTGTCGCGTTGGTCCGAGCGAAAGCTTCGGGTCGCGGAAGAAAAAAGCAAAGAGCTCGAAAAAATGCCGCCCCCTGCGGTGGCGACTGAACTTGATGAAGAGCCGGATCCGTTCGAAGGAAAAACTGATGATGAAATCTTTGCCATGCTCGAATTACCAACGCCTGAGGAGCTGACTCTCGGTGATCGGGCTGAGGGGTACTTGGCGCCCAATGTGCCTGAGAGAATTCGTCAGCGGGCCTTACGCGCCTTTTGGCGCACCAACCCAGTGCTTGCCAATGTTGATGGGCTGGACGACTACTGTGATGACTTTACTGATGCGGCAATGGTAGCAGGTGATATTCAAACCATTTATGAAGTGGGTAAAGGGTATGCGCAGAAGGCTATTGAGGCGCTTGAGTCCATGGCAGATGATGAGTCGGAGCAGGTGGCCAGTGAGCTGATTGCAGAGGTTGGCGGTGAACTGACGGCTGATCAAGAGGCGCAAGACAGTCTCGAGGAGAAAGCGCCACAAGAGGAGGAAGAGACATTGGGTATTGAGCCACCGTCACCTGCTGAGTGGGATGCGGCCGAATCAGATGACCCTGTGCAGACTGTTGCTGTTAGGCCGCGTCGAATGCAATTTCGCGACGCCTAGTATTGATTTGAGAACAAAATGGCGTAATATTTTCGAACGGAATAAAAACCACCATGGATCGGTGTGATAATTCAGACTCGTCTGATGGGATAATAATTGACCGTGACCAACGCTGTTGAAACCTACACCCCTCTTGCTCCCGAAGATCAAGCGCGAGCCGATCTCTATTCGCTCTTATCGTCGCTGTTGCTGTCGATCCCGACTGACGAAACACTGCAGAAACTCAGCCAACTCGAGGGCGGGGAAGGCGATATTGGGTCAGCGATCTCATCCCTTGCGAGAGTCGCAAAGGCCGTTGATGCCGGATCTGTGGAGCGCGAATACAACGTCGTGTTTATTGGGGTTGGCCGGGGAGACATCCTGCCCTACGCAAGTTATTACCTGACAGGTTTTTTGCACGAGAAGCCTCTGGCGGATTTGCGTGCTGCAATGCGTTCATTGGGATTGCAGCGACGCGAAGGGGTGGTTGAGCCTGAGGATCATTTGGGCTCCCTGTGCGAGATGATGTCAGGATTAATCACCGGTGCGTTTGGTGAGCCTGCGTCTCTGCAAACGCAAAAAGATTTTTTCAATGCGCACATAGGCCCTTGGGCTGCGCATTGTTTTAGCGATCTCGAGAAGGCGGAAAACGCCGTTTTGTATGCGCCAGTCGGCTCCCTAGGCCGGGCATTGATGGACATAGAGAACGAAGCTTTTCGTTTCGAGTAGGCCGAAAGGCAAGTACGTGTGTTTAAAGCACAAAGGAGATGTTCATGAGTGAACAAAATACAACACAGGCAGGGCGCCGTGGTTTCCTGAAGTTGCTCACAGCCAGCATCCCAGCAGCAGCGGTCGCTGTTGCAACGGGCTCAAAGGCAGTAGCAAGTGAAGGCGTCGAGGTACGTGAGTCGAAAGGTTTGCAAAAGACCGAGCACTATAAAAAGTATCTCGAAACAGCACGGTTCTAAAAACAACAATGAATGGCCCAGGTAGCATTCGGCCCTGGATACCCATTCAAAAATCCTGAGGAGGATTTATGTTAAGGAAAAAGACGAATGGGGTTGCAGTTGGCTCCCGAGTGTCATCCTTACTGAAGAATGTGGCCTCTCAAAAGCTTGATCGTCGGACGTTTTTGCGTTCAACCGGTCTAGCGGTGGGTGGACTCGCTGCATTCTCTATGATGCCACGTAGCGTTGAGGCGGCTGGATCAGCTGCTTCTGGTGACGGTAAAACCGAACTGAAGAAGAGCGTATGTACGCACTGCTCAGTGGGCTGTACTGTTCAAGCTGAAGTGCGTGACGGTGTCTGGGTTGGCCAAGAGCCAGGCTGGGATTCACCATTCAACATGGGTGCGCATTGTGCCAAGGGTTCTGCGGTTCGCGAACTTGGACACGGTGAGCGCCGTCTGAAGTATCCAATGAAGTTGGTCAATGGAACATATCAGCGTATCTCTTGGGAGCAGGCGATCAATGAGATCGGCGACAAGATGCTCGAGATTCGTGAGCAAAGTGGTCCAGACAGCGTGTATTGGTTGGGATCTGCAAAGTCGAACAACGAGCAGGCTTACCTGTATCGGAAGTTTGCCGCGTATTGGGGAACCAACAACGTAGATCACCAGGCGCGTATCTGTCACTCAACCACGGTAGCAGGTGTTGCAAACACTTGGGGCTATGGTGCGATGACCAACTCGTACAATGATATTCACAAATCCAAAGCGATTTTCCTGATCGGTGGTAACCCTGCGGAAGCACACCCTGTGTCACTGCAGCACATCTTGAAGGCAAAAGAGCAAAACAACGCACCGATGATCGTTTGCGATCCACGCTTTACTCGTACTGCAGCGCATGCTGATGAGTATGTGCGGATGCGTCCAGGTTCAGACGTCGCGCTGATCTGGGGTATTTTGTGGCATATCTTCGAAAATAGCTGGGAAGACAAAGAGTTTATCCGGACCCGTGTCTGGGGTATGGACGACATCCGCAAGGAAGTTGCGAAGTGGACTCCAGCCGAGACTGAGCGTGTGACAGGTGTTCCTGGATCACAGCTTGAGCGTGTTGCGCGCACTTTGGCGAACAATCGCCCTGGTACGGTCATTTGGTGTATGGGTGGTACTCAGCACACCAATGGTAACAACAACACCCGTGCGTACTGCGTTCTTCAGTTAGCCCTTGGCAACATGGGTACTGCTGGTGGCGGCACGAACATTTTCCGTGGTCACTGTAACGTTCAAGGTGCAACTGACCTTGGCGTACTTGCAGATACGCTTCCTGGATACTACGGCTTGGCCGCAGGTTCATGGGCCCACTGGGCGCGTGTTTGGGAAGAAGATTTGGACTGGATGAAGTCGCGTTTTGCCGTGATGAAAGGCAAAGACGGCAAAGACAAGCCAATGATGAACGAGCGCGGAATTCCTGTATCTCGTTGGATTGATGGTGTATTGGAGGCCAAAGAGAATTTGGTTCAGCCAGACAACACCCGTGCAATGGTGCTTTGGGGTCACGCTCCAAACTCGCAGACACGTCAGCTTGATATGAAGCAGGCGATGGAGAAGCTCGACCTTTTGGTTGTCGTCGATCCACATCCGACCGTGTCAGCCGTGTTGCATGATCGTAAAGAAGGCGCTTATTTGCTGCCTTGTACAACGCAGTTCGAAACCTACGGATCGGTCACAGCATCGAATCGTTCGATTCAATGGCGTGAGCAGGTCGTGGCTCCTTTGTTCGAGTCCAAGCCAGATCACACCATTCTGAAATTGCTTGCTGACAAGTTTGGCTTTGCAGACCGGATGTTCCGCAATATCAAGATCAATGGTGATGAGCCTCTGATCGAAGATATCACGCGTGAATTCAACCGCGGTATGTGGACTATTGGTTACACAGGCCAAAGCCCAGAGCGCTTGAAGTTGCATATGGCAAACCAACACACCTTCGACAAGACCACGCTGCGTGCAGTGGGCGGTCCATGTGATGGTGAGTTCTACGGTATGCCATGGCCATGCTGGGGTACTCCAGAAATGAAGCATCCTGGAACTGCGAATCTGTATGATTTGTCGATTCCTGTTTCAAAAGGTGGTTTGACCTTCCGCGCGCGCTTCGGTGTTGAGCGTAACGGAGAGAACCTGCTGGCTGAAGGTGTTTATTCGGCTGGGTCAGAAATCAAAGACGGCTATCCAGAGTTCACCATGCAGATGCTGATGGATCTTGGATGGGATAAGGATTTGACTGCTGACGAGCGAGCGGCAATTGAGAAGGTTGCTGGTGCGAAGACTAACTGGAAGACTGATTTGTCTGGTGGTATTCAGCGCGTTGCAATCAAGCACGAGTGTGCACCATTTGGTAACGCGAAAGCCCGTTGTGTGGTCTGGAACTTCCCAGATCCAGTGCCTTTGCACCGCGAGCCTTTGTATACCAACCGCCGTGACTTGGTTGAAGATTATCCAACCTACGAAGATCGTACGTTCTGGCGTGTACCGACGCTTTATGCATCGATTCAGAAGAACGACTTCTCCAAGGATTACCCAATGATTTTGACATCGGGTCGTCTCGTGGAGTACGAGGGTGGTGGTGATGAAACACGTTCAAACCCATGGTTGGCTGAGCTGCAGCAAGAGATGTTTGTCGAAGTGAATCCACGTGACGCAAACGATCTTGGTGTTCGCGATGGCGATCAAGTCTGGGTTGAAGGCCCAGAGGGCGGCAAGGTGAAGGTGAAGGCCATGATCACTGAGCGCGTCGGGGCGGGTGTGGCATTTATGCCATTCCACTTTGGAGGCATGCTCCAGGGTCAAGACCTCCGGTCTAAATACCCTGCTGGTGCGGACCCATATGTGTTGGGTGAATCTGCCAATACAGCAATGACATACGGCTATGACTCGGTGACCCAAATGCAGGAAACCAAAGCAAGCTTGTGTCGAATCATGCCGGCATAAGGAGGTAAATCATGTCATTAGGTGGAAAGGCGAGAGCCAAGTTCCTTTGTGATGCAGAGCGCTGCATCGAATGTAACGCCTGCGTCACTGCATGTAAGAACGAGCATGAAGTGCCCTGGGGCATCAACCGCCGTCGCGTGGTTACCATCAATGATGGTAAGCCAGGTGAGCGTTCGATCTCCGTGGCCTGTATGCATTGTTCCGATGCACCGTGTATGGCGGTTTGTCCAGTCGACTGTTTTTATCAAACAGACGACGGCATCGTGTTGCACTCCAAAGACCTGTGTATCGGTTGCGGATACTGCTTCTATGCATGCCCATTCGGCGCGCCTCAGTTCCCGCAAGCGGGTAACTTTGGCTCACGCGGAAAGATGGACAAGTGCACTTTCTGTGCAGGTGGTCCTGAGGAAGACAATTCAACAGTTGAATACCAAAAGTACGGTAGCAACCGAATTGCTGAAGGAAAACTGCCAGCGTGTGCTGAACAGTGTTCGACCAAAGCACTCTTGGCCGGTGACGGTGACGACGTAGCTGCGATTTATCGTGAGCGTGTTGTCAGCCGTGGATTCGGTTCTGGTGCTTGGGGCTGGGGAACTGCCTACGAAAAGAAAGGCGGCTAACAGCCATCAAAGAGACGGGCAACTGCCCGTCTCTTTGTTTCTTTACTTACAACACATCCTGAGGTCGTCATGAACTTAAAAGTGATCGGTGCGGCTTTGATCGCATTATTAACCTTTGCTGTGACTCCGTCCTACGCTAACGAGGCGACGGAAGCACGTGCATCGACGGGTGGCGCGCAAACGCTCGAAGACATTCTTGCGCGACAAAAAGGAGTGGAAGTCGACGACAGTTTCCGTCGCGAAAATTTAGGCCGTCCGGAAGGCGCCCAACCGACAAGTGGTGCCCTTGGCACGCTGGGTGGTGTATCCGATGCGGAGGTTTACCGAGGAATTCGATACTCGGAAGTCGATATCAAAGTATCAAACAATAGCCATGCAGCTAGCATCCTTGTTCAGGATGGTGGCATGAATTGGCTTTTGACTAGAGAGCAAGACATCCGGAGTTACGCCGGTTTTGGTATCGGTGGAATTATTGTGGCCTTGGTCGCGTTTTACTTTTTCCGCGGCCGCATGACCATCGAAGGTGGTCCATCTGGCGAAACGATCGAACGGTTCAAGGCTTTTGAACGCTTTGGACACTGGTGCTTAGCGGGATCATTTATCATGCTCGCAATCACCGGCTTGCTGTTGTTGTTTGGCCGAGCCGTTGTGATTCCTGTATTTGGTCATCAAGCCAATGCAGCGATAGCAAACTTCTCGATCTGGGTTCATAACAATATTGCGTGGGTATTTATGCTCTCGCTTGTTGCGATCTTCTTCATGTGGGTCCGCCACAACATTCCAAATAAAATGGATTGGCAATGGTTGAAAGAAGGCGGTGGCATCATTGGTAACGGTCATCCACACGCGAAAAAATTCAACGCCGGCCAGAAGATCATCTTTTGGATGACGATTGTGTTGGGAGCGTCCGTTTCTTTGTCAGGATTGTCATTATTGTTCCCGTTCGAGATGCCGATGTTTGCAAAGACATTTGCTTTGATCAACTCAGTTGTCGGCGCCGGATTACCCGAGGTGTTGTTGCCGCATGAAGAGATGCAGTACGCGCACCTTTGGCATGCAATCGTAGCGATCACAATGATTATCGCGATCGTCGCCCACATCTACATTGGAAGCGTTGGCATGGAAGGCGCGTTCGATGCGATGGGCAGCGGGCAGGTGGATCTTGAGTGGGCGCGTCAGCACCACGACCTGTGGGTTGAAGAAGAACAAGCAAAAGCGAGGGGCTCTTCGCCAACCGGTCAACCCATTGGGCAGGCGGGGAAATAGTCATGAAAACGATGATCATGGCATTCGCTGCCACAATTCTGCTCTCATTTGGAGCCTACGTCGTACTCAGTAACATGGGGTTCTCGTCTGCCGATGTGCAGTCAGCCCCTTCCGTGCGGCTTGACTGAACCAACAGTCTCTGTGGACCTTGAGATCGATGTGATCGGTCTCAGGTGTCCACTGCCCGTATTGAAGCTGAAGAAACGCATCGCTGGGTTGTCTAGGGGTGCATTGGTCCGGCTTGTGACCTCTGACCCAACGACTCTCAACGATGTGCCGAGTTATTGCGAGTTGGCTAGGCACAGTGTGCTTTCAATAGAGCAACACGAGTCTACGATCGAGTTTTTAATCCGTATCGCTGAGCCAGCTTAAGTACCGAACTGTTCTGGTGAAAGGGGAGCGTGATGCGTCCTTGGATATTTAGGTCACTGGTCACCCTCGCGTTGCTTTGGAATCCATTGGCCAACGCGTTCGATCGCTTTATCGCGCACGGTGGCCCCATCAAGGGGATTGCTTATTCCGAAGCGGATAATCTCTTAGTGAGCGCAAGCTTTGACTACACGGCTGTTGTGTGGCGTGCAGACACAATGGTTGAACTGAAACAACTGGTTGCGCATACCGCTGCCGTCAATACCGCGACTTTTTCTCCAGATGGACAGTGGCTCGCCACAGGCGGCGATGACGGAATGATTTTTCTGTGGGCTGTTTCTGAATTGAAAGATTCGACTGCGATAGCCAGGCCCAGAGTTCTCCAGGGTCATCAGGCGAAAATCGTTCACCTTGCGTTTAGTCCTGATAGCCAACTTTTGTCATCATCCAGTTGGGATCACCGCGTAGGAATTTGGTCAGTTGATGATCCTTCAAAGTTACCCCGCTTCTTCACGGGCCACCAAGGCCCTGTAAATGCCGCGTTGTTCAGCCAAGACGGGACCCACCTCTACAGTGCCGGTGCCGATGGCCACATCCGGTATTGGCGTGTCGCCTCCGGTGAGTACATTCGTAGCCCAATACGCAATGGCTTCGGCGTCAATGTCATGGCCCTTGATTACGATCTCGGTGTGTTGGCATATGGTGGGGCGAATGGGGTCATGAAAGCCTTCCAAGTGGATCAACCTGAGCAGGAGATGGAGCTTTGGCTTGGTGGTCCTCCGGTCCTCTCAGTCAGCCTTGATGGTCCGACACAAACAATGGCGTTTGGTACCGCGGAAGGGCGAGTGGTCATTGCCGATGCTGTGAAGGGAGAAATTACCCACGATTTTCAGGCGGTAAAGGGGCCTGTCTGGGCGATGTGTCTTACAGCGGGTAGTGAACATTTGGTGATGGCCGGATTGGATGATTGGGTAACCCGTATTCCGTTAGGCGACTTCACTGTCCCGACGCAACTTCCGGACCGTGACCGACGATTCCACCCTGATGAGCCAATCGACAACGGTCAGCGCCAATTCGCGAGGAAATGCAGTGTCTGCCACACCCTGACCCCTTCCAGCGCACGCCGGGCCGGTCCCACACTGTATGGAGTTTTTGGTCGTAAAGTGGGTAAGGTTGCCGATTATCCCTATTCTCCAGAGCTACTTGAAATGGATTTGGTATGGAATGAGGATTCCATCGATCGGTTATTCCGTGACGGGCCCGATGTGGTTACCCCTGGTTCGAAAATGCCGATTCAACGAATCAAGGCACAAAAAGACCGAGATGATCTCATTAGCTATTTAAAGCGCGCGACGGCACCAACCCAACCGTGATACGAACATATGCAATCGCGTGGCTCTTTATAACAGTCATGACTGTGCCCTCTGTTGCGGCTGACCATGGTCCATCTACATGGACTCAAGTCGCACCATCGGTGGTCAACGTTCTACCCACTTGGCCAGGACATGCGCGGCCGGGGTTTGGTGCACCGATGGGTCAAGCCCCGGCTGGAAGTGGGTTCTTTTACGCCCCCGATGCTCAGTTAACGGCCTACGTTCTAACTGCCGCTCATGTGATTGCCGAAGCAACTCGCGTGGAGATCGTGACAGCCGATGGCTCCCGCGTTGACGCAGAGATAATCGAAGTCGACTCAATGACTGATTTGGCGTTGTTGGAAGTACCACTACAGCGAAAAGGACTCCATCTACTCGACACTGTGGCCCTGCCAGGTACTCATGTGTGTGCTTTTGGGCATCCATTCGGATTGCCGCTCAGCATGAGCTGCGGCGTAATCTCTGGCGAGGTGCGTTCCAACATTGGATTTAATGCGGTTGAATCGTTTTTGCAAACTGACGCGGCAGTGAACCCCGGGGTTTCCGGAGGCGCACTAGTAAATGCCAATGGTGATTTGGTCGGGATGATTTCCGCGATTTTTACAAAGGATGCCGATATCGATGCCGGTGTCAATTTCGCTGTATCCAACGAATTGTTGAGGCAATGGAGCGCGAAATTCCTAAAGTCCGCTGCACCCTAAACACCGACCTTGGTGTACGCTTGGTACCAATTGAAGGAGCGCCGTGTGTCGGACTATCTCACTACTAAAGAGGTTGCTGATCTGTTGAGACTGCGGGAACGCAAGATCTACGATCTTGCTGCGCGTGGCGAAATTCCTTGTATGAAGGCGACCGGAAAGCTCTTGTTTCCTCGAGATGAACTGACTCGTTGGATGTCGGCGCGTGGCGGCTCGTCGAGCTCAACTGGTCACTTACCTGAAGTCGTTCTCGGTTCACATGATCCTGTCTTGGAATGGGCTATTGGCGCGTCGCAATGCGGTTTGCCAGTTTTATTGGGCGGAAGTTTGGATGGTTTGGCTCGTTTTGAACGGAATGAGGGTGCAATTTGTGGGGTGCACATTCCTAACCAATTGAATGAGGATTGGAATTTGGAGGTGGTCACTGATCGCTTCGCAGACCGACGCGTTGTGTTGATGCATTGGAGCCGTCGCGAGCGTGGTTTGATTGTTCGGCCAACCGTCGAGCTCGCTCATTTTTCGCAACTGATGCAGACCCGTTTTGTGAAACGCCAAGCCGACTCAGGAGCTCAGCACATCTTGGAGAAGCAGTTAGCGACCGCCGGACTCACAATGGATTCCGTAAACTGCGTCAGGGAAGCCCGAACGGAAACTGAGGCCGCCCTTGCTTTGGTTGAAGGGCAAGCCGATGTCACCTTTGGCTTACGGTGCTTTGCGGATCGGTATGGATTAAAGTTCGTTCCGGTTTGCACCGAATCGTTTGATCTGCTCATTGACCGTCATGCGTATTGTGAGCCTGCATTCCAGACGCTACTCGCGTTTACTCGCACTGAAATATTTGCCGCCGAAGTCGCGCGTTACGAGGGATATGATGTAAGCGCTCTTGGCGTCATACGATTGAATGGGAGCGTCTAGGGTGTGAGAACGACCTATGTCAGGTTGCTCGCTGATCAACTCGATTAAAACCACCTTTTCTGAGAATCTCTTGAGCGTCGATGTCGATCAGCCATTTGTAAAAATCCCGAGCCTGATCTGTTGGCATATTTGCAAGTCCGATGCCGTAGGTTCCGGTCACGGCAATTGGATCGGGTAATTCAATGAAGCGGATGTTGGCGTTGTCAGCCACAGCGGCGAGGGCATTAGATAGGTAGGTCAGGAGCACCTGCACATTTTCAGTTTCCATGAGCCAGCCGTATTGGTTCCGGCCCGTGGGGGCGTTGGGTGTTTCGCGTCCTCCTGTGATCAAACGAGTTTTTTGCTCGAGGATCTCCAATGGGACGCCA